>OODP01000213.1_pt1 | contig 59933 bp, 47 predicted proteins | sample 1671011 | NCBI WGS metagenome assembly OODP01 (sample SAMN06348113, study PRJEB24527) | human gut metagenome | biome: human gut; feature: ankylosing spondylitis patient; material: feces | host: Homo sapiens | place: China | collected 2015-10
GCGAAATCAAACCACGTGGCGCCGGCCTGATTAACGACACTTACAAAGTTAACACTACCGAAGCAGACGCTCCCGATTATGTGTTGCAACGCATCAACCATGCAATTTTCCAGAATGTGGAAATGCTTCAGGATAACATTGCTGCCGTGACGGGACACATCCGCAAGAAACTGACGGAAGCCGGAGAGACAGACGTTGATCGCAAAGTCTTGACTTTCCTCCCGACGGAAGAAGGCAAAACATATTGGTTTGACGGTGACAGCTATTGGCGTGTAATGGTATTCATCCCACGTGCCAAAACTTATGAGACTGTGAATCCCGAGTATTCATATTATGCCGGAGCAGCTTTCGGTAACTTCCAGGCAATGTTGGCTGACATTCCGGCAACATTGGGCGAAACTATTCCTGACTTCCACAATATGGAGTTCCGCCTGAAACAACTTTGTGAGGCCGTAGCTGCCAATGCAGCCGGACGAGTAGCCGAAGTACAGTATTATCTGGATGAAATAGAAAAACGTGCAGATGAAATGTGTAAGGCCGAACGTCTGTATCGCGAAGGCAAACTGCCTAAACGCGTATGCCACTGTGATACGAAAGTGAACAACATGATGTTCGACGAAGATGGTAAAGTGCTCTGCGTAATCGATCTCGATACAGTAATGCCAAGCTTTATCTTCTCCGACTATGGAGACTTCCTGCGCACAGGAGCCAATACCGGAGATGAAGACGATAAGAATCTGGACAATGTCAATTTCAATATGGAGATATTCAAAGCATTTACTAAGGGATATCTGGAAGGAGCCGGTTCATTCCTTACTCCGATCGAAATAGAGAACCTGCCTTATGCAGCCGCTCTCTTCCCTTACATGCAATGTGTACGCTTCCTGGCAGACTATATCAACGGCGATACTTACTATAAGATCAAGTATCCCGAACACAACCTGGTACGTACCAAAGCACAGTTCAAACTATTGCAAAGCGTAGAAGAACATACCCCCGAAATGGAGGCATACATCAAAGAGTGTCTGGGATAAACTTCCCATCCTTCCAGGTGTAAACTATTGAACGGCGGAGAAACGGTTTCAGTTTTTCCGCCGTTTCTTTTTCCATATATTCCGGAGTTGTCAAAGTAAAAGTCAATGTCCCATTCTCTTTGGACAGTTCTGCTTGCATCAAAGTCATATCCGCTTGCAGGCGGGCATCGATAAAGTCATAGTCGGTAGAATCGGAAGAGGTGAAGAAATCATTCATCTGAGGAACCGACGGCAAAAAGTCGGTGGCGGGAAGCTCTTTCCAGTCCGTGGTATAGAACCGGATATGACTGTCGCATGCCGGAGCGCAAACTGTAGAAACGGCGCAAACCACTTTCGTTGTGTCATTCAACGGCAATAACTTCATCTGCCAATTGCTTGCGTCAGACATTTGCAGAGACACATAATCGGGACTTAACTCCGTCATCTCCGACTTGCCCCCGAAACGGTTGGTCACCTGGGCTTTCATTTTACTTTCAATAAAATCGATACAATCTGCCCGGTTCACTGATGACAGCAACGGACAAAGCGAGTCAGGTATATTCACAAACACCGTTTTAGCTTCCTGTGCTCCGACAGAAAAGGAAGAAGAAATACCCAGAATAAATAACAGGAGGGTAAGAGTAGACTTTTTCATATCTAATAATCTTGTTTCTTTACGTTCTTATTTAGTTCCCAAATATAGGAATATCATTCCTATTAACACCAGAATAAGGTCAATCGCTTTGCTTTTTAAATTCTTTTCACGGAACACCATAGCACCGAAAAGGAAAGATACAATCACACTTCCCCGTCGAACCATCGAGACAATCGAAATCATGGAATCTTCATAGCTCAATGCATAGAAGTAAACAAAATCGGCAGCACAGAGAAAGATGGAAATAAAAATGATAGCCCAATCCCAACGGAACGGAGTAGATGACTTACGTTTCGGCCACCAAAGAAGCGCAAGAATGGGACACATAATAAACATTTGGTACACATTATACCACGACTGTACGACCATGGGAGGCAGCTGCTTCATCAGGTATTTATCATACAAGCCACTTACCGCACCCGCTACGGCTGCCAGAATAATGAAAAGTATCCACTTGTTATGTTTAAAGTCAATACCTTCCTTCTTCCCCGAACGACTCAGCATAAAAAAAGAAATAATGGCCAACATCACGCCGATCCACTGATAGAGATTCAAGCGCTCGCCAAATACCAGCATGGCTCCCACAAGCACCATTACGGGACGGGTGGCATTAATCGGTCCTACAATAGTAATAGGCAGATGTTTCATCCCGAAATATCCGAGTATCCACGAGGAAAGAACAATAAATGATTTAATAATAATAAATTTATGTACTTCCCATCCCACCACCGGTACATCGAGCATAGTACCCCCCAGCACTCCGGGCGCAAATGCCGACAACAAAATAAAAGGAAGAAATATAAGACTGGAAAAAAGTGTATTGAAGAACAACACCGGTAAAACCGCATTGTCTTTCAACGCTTTCTTTTTAAACACGTCATAAAAGCCCAGCAATGTCGCTGAGAGAAAAGCAAGAAGTAACCACATAATAGAATTCTTTAAATTAGAAGCTATAGGCTTATTCGAATATCTCCTGAGGATATTCTACATTAACCAGGAAGAGGGCATTTCCGGGAGCTGAAGTACCGGCTTTACAGCGATTCTGCTGCTCTATTATTTTACGGAAGTCATCGACTGACAGTTTGCCACGCCCCACTTCCAGAAGCGTACCGACAATGGCACGTACCATATTACGCAAAAAGCGGTCTGCCTGGATGGTAAACACCCAGGTATATTCATCCTCCTGAGTCCATTCGGCATGCATAATCTTACAAATATTGGTTTTTACATCTGTATGCAACTTACTAAAACTCGTAAAGTCCGAATAATGAAATAATGTCAGGGCTGCCTCATTCATCTTTTGAAAGTCGAGCGGATTATGTATCCGATAACGATATTGACGATTGAACGGGAATTTTACAGTAGTGATGTAATACTTGTAAGTACGTGCTGTTGCATCGAACCTTGCATGAGCATCCGGCTTTACCCGACAGACCTTATAGACCGAAATATCCTGCGGCAAAAGACGATTCAGCTTCTCAGCTACTTTATCCACATCCAAAGGTTCACCTTCGTAGTCGAAGTGGGCAACCATCAGAGACGCATGTACCCCGGCATCGGTCCGTCCCGCCCCAATCACTTCCGTATCTTTCCTCAGGAAGGTGGCAAGTGCCTTCATCAGACATTCTTGTATACTGATTCCGTTAGGCTGAATCTGCCATCCATGATAATGGGTGCCATCATAGGCTAAATAAATAAAATATCTTTGCACGCTCATTCCGTTCACTTGGTTTTTGCGTGCAAAGATACTGCTTTAATTGATAATTCAGAATGGATACTTATCAATAATTAATTGCTTTATTTGACCCACACATTCATTATCTCACCGATATACATCGTATGCAAAGATTTATCCTTCCATGCTTCTTTCAACTCCGGAGTATCAAAGGCTCCGGGAGTGATCGGCTGGGATAACATCTTCTTACATTCTATGATCATCCATGCTTCAGAGAAAGCTTTACTGCCCGAAGGAGTAGTAAGAGGAGTCAATCCGGCGCCTTTCACTTTATCAACATCTTCGCCACTATGACTACCGCAATATTTCAAAGCATCCCGATAAGTCTCTGTATAAAAGCTGATAGTATATGTATCATTCTTTTCCATCAATTGATAAGTATAGCGTGTAGGATAAATAAAACAGAATGAAACCGGCTTATTATAGAGATACCCCAGTCCGCCCCAGCTGGCTGTCATCATGTTATATTTATCTTCCGTACCGGCTGTAATCAACATCCAATCTTCAGAGAGCATTTTAATGATATTACCCGGAATCTTATCAGCAGGAATATGTTTATACCCTGCCATAGCTCCCTGCTCCACAGCCTTTGGAAGTTCCCGATCGAATACTTCCGGAGTAACTTTAGGTTCTTTTGCCAATAGAGGAACCTCTGATTTTGCTCCTCCCAGCGTTTTCGTAACCTGCTCCGTCAAGTCATCAAACAGATCGATTGTTTTGATACGGAGTTTTCCATATTTGGCAACCACTTTCGTTTTGGCTTTATTCAATCCGGTCTCATCCGTGATCCAATCTTCCGCCTCCATCTCTGTATCATCACCATGAAAATAAGAAATGTTGTACATCTCCATCTTACAGGAACCGTCCAGGCAGTTAATCACCAGCCGGTATTTAATAGTAGCACGATCCAAGAAGAAGCTATTCGTTGCCGAAAGTTGCAAATACTCTTCACCCAAACATGCAATCTGCCCTTTTTTCTCATCAAAATAGGCGACTCTCCCCTTCTGTCCTTTTGAAGGTGTAAAACGCTTCTCTGCCCATTTTAACAAAGCATCATAGATCTGCCGTTTCGACATATCGGAAGCTTGAATTACTTCTGTAAAAATGACTTTTCCGTTGACTACGGGCACTGCACCGGCCAGATACTTACTGTTATCTTCCTGTGCACAAAGAAGCATAGGACAACAGGCCAAAAGGAACAATAAAATTCTCTTCATACATTTATAAGTGTTTTTACAGAGGCGGATTTCACTCTGAAATCTTCACGTTTGTCACTCGTTCCAACAAGAATCGATCTTTATTCCAGTGGAAGGGCTTAAACTCTGTATTGGTTTTGATCACATTGTTACGGAATATCAACCCATCTACAGATTTTGCATAAAGAATCGGTGCATCAAACGTATCGAATTCATTATCCTCAATCACGATACCTCCATCTTTACCACCATGGAAGTACTTTTGCTGATCTTTCAGATTAGGTATTTCCGGATAGATAGAGATTACTGCATTGGTAAACTGGAACATATTAGTAAGCGCATTGATAAAACGATTGCGACGAATGGTGACATCACGGCAAGCACCTGTCTCGAACCAGCCATTGCAATCACCACACAGCAATATAGCCGTACCGGAAGTATGGTCAAACAAATTGTCCTCCACCACCGTCTTTTTAGGAGTACTGAATAGTGTACCGCGAGCGCGGTTATTACGAATCGTATTACCGGCAAATGACACTTCAGGAGTCCATGTCAGGTTTTCAATACCAAAGCCACTTTTTTCGTTAATAGCAGGATCGATTGCCTCTTTAAAAGTAATGCTGAACTCACGGGCACCTTGTATCTCACCCTTATCATACGGACGAATGGCAGTAATCTGATTCTGCTTGCCAATCAACTCCATTGTTTCCGAACGTACAAACTGAACATCGTCACCCGGACGTCCCCATTCAAAGCCCCAGGATTGATCGTGCATATAACGTCCTATCAGCGTATGATCATCCACACGCTTGATGACTTTCAAATACGTACCATGTACATTAATGGCATCATCCATCATTCCTTCATACAAACCATTCTTTGAGACAATCTTTCCCTTACATCCGGAAAAGTGTGTAGCATCTGCCTGCGTTGTAAAATAGCGCGGATCATTATTGCCTTTCAGGCAGACTCCAAAACCATCAAGCGTAATATCTTCGCAAAGCTGTGCCAGCAATCCCATACCTTCGGCATAATGTACTTTGACATCAAGCAAGGAAGTATTCACATCATGTGACATGAAAATGCCCGGAGTCGGACGTCCCCATCCACGCATAGCCACCACTGTGCCGGGCACCAGACGTGCATCTTTCCACTTTGGAGAGCAAATCCGGCGGGGAGCCACTTCAAAAGCTCCCTTGGTAGGACAACCGATATCACTGGTATTATATACCACATGTTTCGTTTTGCCATCGAAAGCAATGCCCCATGAATATCTCATCACCCAGCCTTCACCCAGTCCTTCGAATACCGAATCCTTACTGATGCGGTAATCGACCCATGGTGCAGGTTCGAACGTGATTCCTTTTTCCGGATCATTCTCTACCACTTGTACTTGAGCAATATGGGGCTGTTCAAAATCAATGCTAAAGCTTTTCAATACACAATTCTCCGAACGAAGCAAAGAAACCGGAATCATCCTTCCATAAAACACAAATTCGGAACCCTGCCCGTCAATAGTCAGGTTTTTCATATCCTCCAAGGCAATCCCCACTTTTTTAGGATTGTCCTGGTCGTGATTGGAAATATAATATTCACGCACGGTAGAACCCGCTTCATGAAAATTGTAACGTCCGGCAGGAAAACGAAGTATCACTTTTTCCCCATCACGGCATTCAGCTTTAATCTTCGCTATGGCCTTACGAACCACAGGAGACGCATTTTTCTTACTATTAGCTTTCAAGCCAAACTGGGAAATGTCATAAACACGCTCTTGTGCACAAACATCCGACACGGATAAAGAGAGCAACAGACTCAGAGCAAAGAGTAGGATTGTCTTCATAGTTTTTTCTATTTCTGTTTAATAATTTAGGGTACAAATATACATTCATTTTCCGATTCTTCCATTTTTTTATTAGTTTACCTTTGCATATAAAAATCAAAGGTGTATATTTGGGAACTATATCTATAAAATAAATCATTAAACACCTATTGCCATGAGTAGTAATATTTTCCTCACCATTGCTATTGTCACAACAGGCATCTTCGCAGTACAATTTATCTTATCTATATTTTTTGGTGATATCGATGCAGATGCTGACATCGACACAGATATCAGCAGTGTGGTTTCTTTTAAGGGATTAACTCACTTTGGGATAGGATTCGGTTGGTATATGTATCTGCAGCATAACACCGAGATACAGACCTACCTGACGGGTGTCGCCATCGGACTCATATTTGTATTTGCCGTTTGGTTCTTATATAAAAAGGCTTACCAACTACAGCAGACCACACATTCGGAAAGAACAGAACAATTGGTAGGAAGAGAATGCACTATTTATTTCAAACAGAACGAAAAGAAGTACACTGTGCAGATCAGTCGTGACGGAGCCATGAGAGAAATCGATGTTGTCACGGAATCGGGTAAATCATACCAGACGGGAGATAAAGCAACAATTACTGCTTATAAAGATGGAACTTTATATATTCAATAATTAATAAACTCAAAAAAGAGAACTATGACCCAGGAAATGATGATCATGGCTGCCATACTTGTGGCGGTAATCTTAATTACATTTATCGGTATTCTTTCACGCTACCGCAAATGTAAAAGTGACGAAGTATTAGTAGTATATGGTAAGACAGGTGGAGATAAGAAATCGGCAAAGTTATATCATGGTGGTGCCGCCTTTGTATGGCCTATTGTACAAGGATATGAATTCTTGTCAATGAAACCCATGCAGATAGACTGCAAGCTGACAGGAGCACTTTCGGCTCAAAACATCCGTGTAGATGTACCCACTACTATCACAGTAGCTATCAGCACAGATCCCGAAGTAATGCAAAATGCGGCTGAGCGTATGTTGGGATTGACCATGGACGATAAACAAAACCTGATTACAGATGTGGTTTACGGACAGATGCGTCTGGTTATTGCCGACATGACAATTGAAGAGTTGAACTCCGACCGTGATAAATTTCTTTCCAAAGTAAAAGACAACATCGATACAGAACTCCGCAAATTCGGTTTATACCTGATGAATATCAACATCAGCGATATTCGTGATGCTGCCAACTATATTGTCAACTTAGGAAAAGAGGCCGAAAGTAAAGCGCAGAACGAAGCTCAGGCCAATATTGAAGAACAGGAAAAACTGGGTGCTATCAAGATTGCCAACCAGATAAAAGAACGCGAAACCAAAGTGGCCGAAACCCGTAAAGACCAAGACATTGCCATTGCGGAAACCAAGAAGTTGCAAGAAATCTCTGTAGCCAACGCTGATAAAGACCGTATCTCTCAGGTTGCTATTGCCAATGCGGAGAAGGAATCACAGGTAGCCAAAGCGGAAGCTGAAAAAAACATCCGGATAGAACAGGCCAATACCGAAAAAGAAAGCCGCATTGCGGAACTGAATTCCGACATGGAAATCAAACAGGCAGAAGCACAAAAGAAAGCTGCCATCGGACGAAACGAAGCACAAAAAGAGATTGCGTTGTCTAACTCCGAACTAGCTGTAACCCAAGCTAATGCCGATAAACAAGCCGGTGAGGCATCCGCTAAATCGGAAGCTGCCGTGCAAACCGCTAAGGAAATAGCACAAAAAGAAGTGGAAGAGGCGAAAGCACGTAAAGTGGAATCATCTCTGAAAGCAGAAAAGATAGTTCCGGCAGAGGTTGCCCGCCAAGAGGCCATCTTACAGGCAGAAGCCGTAGCTGAGAAAATCACTCGCGAAGCGGAAGCACGTGCCAAAGCGACACTGGCACAAGCTGAAGCAGAAGCAAAAGCCATTCAATTAAAACTTGAAGCGGAGGCTGAAGGTAAGAAACGTTCATTGCTGGCCGAGGCAGAAGGTTTTGAAGCCATGGTTAAAGCAGCCGAATCGAATCCGGCGATTGCTATCCAATACAAGATGGTAGATCAGTGGAAAGAAATAGCAGGCGAACAGGTAAAAGCCTTCGAACATATAAACTTAGGCAATATCACTGTCTTCGACGGAGGAAATGGGGGCACGAGCAACTTCCTGAACACATTGGTGAAAACTGTTGCGCCGAGTTTGGGCGTGTTAGACAAATTACCTATCGGAGAAACAGTGAAAAATATGATTCATCCGGAAGAAAAGAAAGAAGAAACAGAGAAAAAATGAACCATAAATAAGTAGTAAACGATGAATAGGCTGAGCGCAGCCCGTTCATCGTTGATTCGTTCATCGTTCACCGTTTCTCACACTTAGCGTGTTGTTATGTGAAAACATCCCTGTTTCAATTCGTACTTTACATAACATTTATCCGCCTTACGAACATCCCGCAAGACTTCGGCCAATACCAGCTTTAAAGTATCAGCACTCACATCCTGAAGAGGACGTCCATCCTCATCTTCCACTTTCTTAAACCGTTTCCAACTCACATCGAATGTAGTTCCGTAAAAATGGCAAGAATTCTTCGATGCATTCCCATTTCGACGACGCAAGCGTTTTACATCATTCTCCGTCCGAAGTACGGAAGTTACAATAATTTTATTCGGATTGAGCCCCTTAGCAGTCAATGAATCCAAGAAATTTGCCCCTATCGTATCGAGTAACGCACTGGCGCGCGGCACTAAATAAGGAATAGAATGAGTGAGTGAATCTACCACATAAAAGTCATTATCGACAATATGAACCAACTTTCCATCCATCTCTTCCGCTTCTTCGCGCGAAGCCAATGGTGCAATGCCCCACGCATGTGCTGCTTTTAACTGTACATCATTCAGATCTCCAAACGAACGTTTATAGCTCACCACTCCTTTAATATTGCGCGGTTCGTTAAGCTTAAGAGACATGTCTTTCTTTTTGCAACCCGCCAGACAAGGCAATATAAAGCATAAAAAGATAGAAATTACAAAGTGGCTCCTGCACTTAGATTGATTCATAATTAGTCTTTTTTATAAGTTCCCAGAGTGCAAATATACTGGAATTGTCTTTTTCAGGAAAGAGCATCGCAAATTAATTCGGCAAGAATCTGCAAAGTATGAGAACGATTCATTAAATTTGCAGTCCATTTCACAGCATATGCGTGAACCTTTAAATTGATTCAATGATAGAAAAACTGATTGTTCTTGAGGATATTGATCCGGTCATCTTTTACGGCGTAAACAACGCCAACATACAATTAATAAAAGCTTTGTATCCAAAGCTACGCATTGTTGCCCGAGGCAATGTCATCAAAGTGCTGGGCGATGAGGAAGAAATGTGCGCTTTTGAGGAAAATATCACCAAGCTTGAAAAATATTGTGCCGAATACAATTCGCTGAAAGAAGAAGTCATTATCGACATCATTAAAGGTAATGCACCACAAGCTGAAAAAGCGGGAAATGTTATTGTATTCAGCGTCACAGGGAAACCCATCATTCCACGTAGCGAAAACCAACTGAAATTAGTGGAGGGGGTTGCCAAAAACGACATGGTATTTGCTATCGGACCGGCCGGTTCGGGCAAGACTTATACAGCGATCGCTCTGGCCGTTCGTGCACTGAAGAGCAAAGAAATCAAGAAAATAATTCTCAGTCGCCCCGCGGTAGAAGCCGGTGAAAAGTTAGGCTTTCTTCCCGGAGATATGAAAGATAAAATCGATCCGTATCTACAACCACTCTATGATGCTTTACAAGACATGATTCCGGCAGCCAAGCTGAAGGAATATATGGAACTGAACATCATTCAGATCGCTCCGCTCGCTTTTATGCGCGGACGTACACTCAATGACGCAGTAGTCATCCTGGACGAAGCCCAAAACACCACTACCCAACAAATTAAAATGTTCCTCACCCGTATGGGAATGAATACCAAGATGATCATTACCGGTGACATGACCCAGATCGATCTTCCGGCCTCACAAACATCGGGATTGGTACAGGCATTGCGTATTCTAAAAGGAGTGAAAGGAATCAGCTTTGTCGAACTAAATAAAAAAGACATTGTGCGACACAAGCTTGTAGAACGTATCGTGGACGCTTACGAAAAGTTCGATAAGGAAAAGAAAGCCGAACGGGAAAAATTAAACGGTGAACGGCTTACAATAAGTAAAGAACGGCAAAACGTTGGTAATTTGTAATTCATAATTATATAAAAGTATGAAAGCATTAACAAAAACAGATTTCAACTTTCCGGGACAAAAAAGTGTGTACCACGGAAAAGTGCGTGATGTGTACAACATCAATGGCGAACAACTCGTAATGGTAGCTACCGACCGTATTTCGGCCTTTGATGTAGTGTTGCCCGAAGGTATCCCTTATAAAGGACAAATGCTGAATCAGATTGCAGCAAAATTCTTGGATGCAACCACAGACATCTGTCCGAACTGGAAACTCGCCACTCCCGACCCAATGGTTACAGTGGGAGTACTCTGCGAAGGTTTCCCGGTAGAAATGATCGTACGTGGCTATCTTTGCGGAAGCGCATGGCGTGCTTACAAAAACGGCGTACGCGAAATCTGTGGCGTAAAACTTCCTGAAGGTATGAAAGAGAACCAAAAGTTCCCTGAACCGATCGTCACTCCGACTACAAAAGCAGAAATGGGATTGCACGATGAAGATATCTCCAAAGAAGAAATCCTGGCTCAGGGACTGGCTACTCCGGAAGAATATGCCATCCTCGAAAAATATACATTAGCTTTGTTCAAACGTGGTACCGAAATAGCAGCGGAACGCGGTTTAATCTTGGTAGACACCAAATATGAATTTGGAAAGCACAACGGTACCATCTATCTGATGGACGAAATCCATACTCCGGACTCCAGCCGTTATTTCTACGCTGAAGGTTATCAGGAACGCTTTGAAAAAGGCGAAGCACAGAAACAACTTTCCAAAGAATTTGTACGTGAATGGTTGATGGAAAACGGTTTCCAAGGCAAAGAAGGACAGAAAGTTCCTGAAATGACTCCTGCTATTGTGGAAAGCATCAGCGAGCGTTATATCGAGCTGTTTGAAAACATCACCGGCGAAAAATTCGTGAAAGAGGATACCAGCAACATTGCTGAACGTATCGAAAAGAACGTAATGGCATTCCTTGCAAAATAGGAAACCTGAATCAGAAACGAATTAAGATTCACTACAGAGTATACGGAGTGTGCGGAACGTGCAGACTGTTACGATCCATAAAACTCTGTAAACTCCGTAGTGAATAAAATCGAATAAAAGAATGAACTACCCACAAGAAAAGATCAAACCTTATAGCAACGATGGGAAAAAGAGCGAACAGGTAGAACAAATGTTCGACAATATTGCTCCTGCGTATGACATGCTGAATCATACCTTATCGTTGGGCATCGACAAAAGTTGGCGACACAAGGCGATCCGTTGGTTAAAACCTTTTCATCCGCAGCGTATTATGGATGTGGCAACCGGAACGGGGGATTTTGCAATTTTGGCCTACAAAATGTTGCAACCGGCTCAGTTGATCGGGACAGACATATCGGAAGGCATGATGAACGTGGGACGTGAAAAGGTAAAAAAGGAAGGTCTTTCGGACAAAATTTCATTTGCCCGAGAAGACTGCACCTCCCTCTCATTTGCTGACAACAGCTTTGACGCTATCACCGTGGCATTCGGCATTCGTAATTTTGAGGATTTGGATAAAGGACTCTCCGAAATGTGCCGAGTATTAACTCCCGGAGGACATCTGGTTATACTGGAATTGACTACACCCGACCGTTTTCCCATGAAGCAGATGTTTTACCTTTATTCGAAAATCGTCATACCTGTACTCGGCAAGCTATTTTCTAAAGACAACAGAGCCTATCGTTATTTGCCGCAGACCATACAGGCTTTTCCGCAAGGAGAAGTGATGAAGGACGTTATCTCGCGGGCAGGATTCAGCAAAGTGGAATTCCAAAGACTAACATTTGGCATCTGTACACTTTACACAGCAACCAAATAATCTTTCAAATCCCCTCTATTTATGGATAAATACGGTTTAATAGGCTATCCGTTAAAACACTCGTTTTCGATAGGTTACTTTAACGAGAAATTTCATTCGGAAGGCATTGATGCAGAGTATGTAAACTTTGAAATACCCAGCATTGAAGACTTCATGGAAGTAGTTGAAGAAAATCCGAATCTATGTGGTCTGAATGTAACAATTCCTTATAAAGAACAAGTCATCCCATTTTTAAACGCATTAGACCCGGACACAGCGAAAATTGGCGCTGTAAATGTTATCAAAATTATCCGTCAGGGAAAAGGAAAGGTAAAATTGATAGGTTACAATTCGGATATTATCGGATTTACCCAATCCATACAACCACTTTTACTACCTTCTCATAAAAAAGCCTTGATTTTGGGAACAGGGGGAGCATCTAAAGCGGTATATCACGGACTAAAGAATCTGGGAATCGAAAGTGTTTTCGTCTCGCGCACGCATAAACCGGGCATGTTGACATACGAGGAACTGACACCTGAAATCATGGCTGAACACACCGTGATCGTAAATTGCACTCCATTGGGAATGTACCCGAAGGTTGACTTCTGCCCTGATATTCCATATGAATACCTCACGCCAAACCATTTACTGTACGATTTGTTATACAATCCGAACGTGACGCTTTTCATGAAAAAAGGCGAAGAACGAGGTGCTATCACTAAGAACGGTTTGGAAATGCTTCTTTTACAAGCTTTTGCCGCTTGGGAAATTTGGAACAGGTAACATAGAATATGGGAAAAAGGACTAAAAAAGGATGGATTATCGGAGTAATTGTCATACTGGTGGTACTGACAGGCTGCACCATCGGCAGCAGTTATTATATGCTTAACTATTCACTGACCCCGAATGCCAAAATACGTGAAAAGGATGCGGACTCTTATCCGTATATGTACGCCAACTATCCATTCTTACGCCCTTGGGTAGATAGTCTGAACCAAGCCAAAGCACTGAAAGATACTTTTATTGTGAATCCCGAAGGGATACGGCTACATGCGTATTACATCGCTGCTCCACGACCCACGAAAAAGACAGCTGTCATCGTACACGGATATACCGATAATCCGATACGGATGTTCATGATCGGATACCTCTACAACCATGACCTGCAATTCAACACATTGCTGCCTGCACTTCAACATCAGGGAGAAAGTGGCGGACCGGCCATACAAATGGGATGGAAAGACAGGCTGGACGTAATGCAATGGATGCATGTAGCCAATCAAATCTACGGTGACAGCACTCAGATGGTGGTACACGGTATCTCGATGGGAGGAGCTACTACGATGATGGTTTCCGGTGAAGAACAACCGCATTTTGTCAAATGCTTTGTCGAAGATTGTGGATATACCAGTGTCTGGGATGAATTCTCACACGAATTGAAAACATCTTTTCACCTGCCGAAGTTCCCTTTGATGTATACCACCAGTTGGCTGTGTGAAAAGAAATACGGCTGGAACTTTAAAGAAGCCTCTTCACTGAAACAAGTGGAAAAAGCCAAACTTCCCATGTTCTTCATACACGGAGACAAAGATACCTATGTACCGACTTGGATGGTATATCCGCTTTATGAAGCTAAACCGGAACCGAAAGAACTTTGGATTGTTCCGGGAGCTACTCATGCCATGTCTTATAAAGATAATAAAGCAGAATACACGGAACGGGTAAAGAAATTCGTTGATAAATACATGGAGGAGTGAAAAGCAAAAGATGAAGATGGCTACTCATTATTAAAATGACAATTATGAAACAACTATATATCATACTGCTAACGGTTATCAGTCTCTCCGTACAAGCCCAAGAGAAAGTCTATACAGTGGACAATATTCCTAAGGTACATCTGCAGAATAAATTCAGATACGTTTGTAATCCAGCGGACATTCTCTCACAAGCTGCTTGCGACAGTATAGACAGGATGCTTTATCAACTGGAAGAAACAACAGGTATTGAAACCGTAGTGGCGGTTGTTCCCTCTATCGGGCAAGAAGATTGTTTTGACTTCTCACACCATCTACTTAATAAATGGGGAGTCGGAAAAAAAGACAAAAACAACGGATTGGTGATCTTATTAGTGACCGATCAACGTTGCATCCAGTTCTATACCGGATACGGTCTGGAAGGAGACCTCCCGGATGCAATCTGTAAAAGGATACAAATGAAATATATGATCCCTTATCTGAAAGTGGAGAACTGGAATGAAGGGATGGTAAACGGAGTGAGCGCTGTATGCAAGCGTTTGGATGGGTCGATGATAAACGATGATAAATCTTCAGGTGAAGGAGAAAACTCAGGCTTAATGATCATGTTAGCAATCATCGGCTTCATCGGTATAGCATCCGTCATCAGCATATTGGCAACAAGAGCAAGCAGACGTTGCCCGCAATGCGGGAAATACGAATTACAACGTAGCGGCAGCAAGTTGGTCTCCAAACGCAACGGTGTGAAAACAGAGGATGTCACCTATACCTGCCGTAATTGCGGCCATACAGTAGTTCGCAGGCAACAAACATATGACGATGACTATCACGGACGCAGAGGTGGCGGTGGCGGCCCCTTCATCGGTGGCTTCGGAGGAGGCAGTTTCGGAGGAGGCGGTGGCTTCAGCGGAGGTAGCTTCGGAGGCGGAATGGGCGGAGGAGGCGGAGCCGGTTCACGCTTCTAAATGTCGCTTTGGCATGCTCGAATAGCAAACAATAATACAAATATTAATTTTCAAATAACAATAAGGAATATGAAGAAATCAATCATCATTATTATTGCCGTAGTGGCAGTCATCGTAATATGGGCAGTAAGCATGTACAACGGTCTGGTCACAATGGATGAAAAGGTAAACGGCCAATGGGCGAATGTGGAAACGCAATACCAACGACGTGCCGATCTGATACCTAACTTGGTCAATACCGTCAAAGGATATGCCTCTCACGAAAAAGAGACGCTTGAAGGCGTAGTGGAGGCTCGTAGTAAAGCTACCCAGATTCAAGTAGACGCAAAAGATTTGACTCCGGAGAAATTGGCTGAGTATCAAAAAGCTCAAGGAGCTGTCACCTCAGCTTTGGGCAAGTTGCTTGCCATCACAGAAAACTACCCTGACCTGAAAGCAAACCAGAATTTCCTAGAACTCCAAAGCCAGCTGGAAGGAACAGAAAACCGCATCAATGTAGCCCGTAAAAACTTCAATGATGCCGCACAGGCATATAACACAGCTATTCGCCGTTTCCCTAAAAGCATCTTCGCCAGCATGTTCGGTTTCGAAAAGAAGACTTATTTTGAATCGGCTGAAGGTGCAGAAAAAGCTCCCGAAGTAAAATTCTAGGCAATTCCTTATCCTACAGTAAATGATAGTTTCTCCTTCCGAGGAGAGAAAATTGATTGTAGGGGGATACGTAGGATTTGCGTAAATCAAATTGGATTCAGATAACCAATCTCGCTTATAGTACCTCTAATAAATAGAGCCTCAGGCAAAAAAAAGTAAGCCTGAGGCTTATTTTTTTTAAACTACGGAAAAAAAGCAGTACTTTTGCAGACGTATACAAAACCCTATAACTCATGAGTAATCAACGATACATGATGCGTGGTGTAAGCGCATCAAAAGAAGATGTGCATAACGCCATCAAAAACATTGACAAAGGTATATTCCCCCAAGCATTCTGCAAAATCATTCCCGATATCCTCGGAGGAGATCCGGAATATTGTAACATCATGCATGCCGACGGTGCCGGGACTAAATCTTCTCTGGCTTATATGTACTGGAAAGAGACCGGTGATCTTTCCGTGTGGAAAGGTATCGCTCAGGACGCACTGATTATGAATATTGACGACCTTCTCTGTGTAGGTGCTGTAGACAACATTCTCGTATCATCCACCATAGGACGCAACAAGTTACTCATACCGGGTGAAGTCATCTCCGCCATTATCAACGGAACCGATGAATTGCTCGCTGAACTCCGTGAAATGGGTGTAGGTGTATACGCCACAGGAGGCGAAACGGCAGATGTGGGCGACTTGGTTCGCACCATCATTGTAGACAGTACCGTCACCTGCCGCATGAAACGTGCGGACGTGATCGATAACGCTAATATCCGCCCGGGAGATGTGATAGTCGGACTTGCGTCTTATGGTCAGGCTACTTACGAGAAAGAATATAACGGTGGCATGGGCAGCAACGGGTTAACCTCGGCCCGCCATGATGTATTTTCCAAATACCTAGCTGAAAAATATCCGGAAAGTTACGATGCAGCCGTTCCGGAAGACCTTGTCTATTCCGGCAAGCTGAAACTGACAGACGAAGTGGAAGGCTCTCCTATCAATGCAGGGAAACTGGTTCTCTCTCCTACCCGCACCTATGCACCGGTAGTTAAGAAACTGCTGGACGCGTTGCGCCCCGAAATCCATGGCATGGTACATTGTTCAGGTGGCGCACAAACGAAAGTGCTGCATTTCGTAGATAAAGTTCGTGTCATAAAAGATAATCTTTTCCCCGTTCCTCCACTATTTAAAACAATTCAGGAGCAAAGCGGCACCGAGTGGATCGAGATGTACAAGGTATTCAACATGGGGCATCGCTTGGAAGTTTATCTCTCCCCCGCACATGCAGCGGAAGTGATTGCCATCAGTGAATCATTCGGTATCCCTGCTCAAATTGTAGGACGCATCGAAGAGAGTGATAAAAAAGAATTGATTATCAAAAGCGAATTCGGAGAATTCACTTATTAAGCGAAAAGCGATGAGCGGAAAAGAGATTTTTCGCTCTTCACTAATTTATATATGAATAGTATACTAGAGAAATTAGACGGACTTGTAGCTCGTTTTGAGGAAGTATCCACCCTCATTACCGACCCGGCAGTGATTGCCGACCAAAAGCGTTATGTAAAACTGACCAAAGAATACAAAGACCTTGACGACTTGATGAAAGCTCGCAAGGAATACATGCAGACTTTGGCTAACATTGAGGAGGCAAAGGACATACTTGCCAATGAATCGGATGCCGACATGCGTGAGATGGCAAAGGAAGAGATGGATATAAGCCAGAACCGCTTACCTGAATTGGAAGAGGAAATCAAACTGCTGTTGGTTCCCACCGATCCGCAAGATAGCAAAAATGCCATTCTTGAGATTCGTGGCGGCACAGGCGGTGACGAAGCCGCCATTTTCGCTGGAGACCTTTTCCGCATGTATGCCAAATTCTGCGAATCGAAAGGTTGGAAGATGGAAGTATCGAGTGCCAATGAAGGAGCCGCCGGTGGTTATAAGGAAATAGTCTGTAGCATTACCGGAGACAATGTGTATGGAATCATGAAGTATGAATCGGGTGTACACCGCGTACAACGTGTGCCCGCCACAGAGACGCAAGGCCGCGTACATACTTCGGCCGCATCCGTAGCCGTCCTTCCGGAAGCTGAGGAATTTGACGTGGTTATCAACGAAGGAGAAATCAAATGGGATACTTTCCGAAGCGGTGGTGCAGGTGGTCAGAACGTAAATAAGGTTGAATCGGGAGTCCGTCTGCGCTATATCTGGAAGAATCCCAATACCGGTGTATCGGAAGAGATTCTGATCGAGTGTACCGAAACCCGTGACCAGCCGAAAAACAAAGAACGTGCCTTGTCCCGCTTACGTACCTTTATTTACGACAAGGAACATCAGAAATATATCGACGACATCGCCTCCAAACGCAAAACGATGGTATCCACGGGCGACCGTTCGGCAAAGATTCGTACTTACAACTATCCGCAAGGACGAATAACCGACCATCGCATTAACTATACCATCTACAACCTGGCTGCTTTTATGGATGGAGACATCCAGGAATGCATCGACAAGTTGACAGTAGCAGAGAATGCAGAACGTTTAAAAGAGAGCGAGCTGTAGTGATTCGCATTTTGCAATAAATGAGTGAAACAGTAAATCCGAAAGTATAAAGACAATAACAAATATCAATATGAATAAGCAAGATTTATTTGAAAATATCAAACGTAAGAAATCTTTTCTTTGCGTTGGTCTCGACACTGATATAAAGAAAATACCGGAACATCTTCTCAATGAAGCTGATCCCATCTTTGCCTTCAACAAAGCAATCATCGATGCAACAGCCGATCTCTGTATCGCATACAAGCCTAATCTGGCTTTTTATGAAAGCATGGGCGTAAAAGGTTGGATCGCTTTCGAAAAGACAGTGAAATACATCAAAGACAACTATCCGGATCAGTTCATCATCGCCGATGCAAAGCGTGGAGACATCGGCAATACATCCGCGATGTACGCCCGCAGCTTTTTTGAGGAGATGGACATCGACTCTGTAACCGTGGCTCCTTACATGGGAGAAGACAGCGTGACTCCTTTTCTTACCTACGATGGAAAATGGGTAATCCTCCTGGCACTGACCAGTAACAAAGGCTCACATGATTTCCAGCTGACTGAGGATGCGAACGGGGAACGCTTGTTCGAAAAAGTGCTGCGCAAATCTCAAGAATGGGCAAGCGATGACCAGATGATGTACGTAGTAGGTGCCACCCAAGGACGTGCCTTTGAAGATATCCGTAAAATTGTTCCGAACCACTTCCTGCTCGTTCCGGGCATCGGCGCACAAGGAGGTTCCCTCGAAGAAGTATGTAAATATGGCATGAATAGCACTTGCGGATTAATTGTAAACTCTTCACGTGGAATCATCTATGCCGACAAAACTGAAAACTTTGCCCAGGCAGCCAGAAAAGCCGCTCAAGAAGTACAAGTTCAGATGGCAGAACAGTTGAAGTCAGTGATTAACGATTAGTGATAAGTGACATACGAAAGAAAGATAATCAACGATCCGGTATTCGGATTTATCAACATACCCAAAGGATTGCTGTATGACATCATACGGCATCCCCTTTTGCAACGTTTGACACGCATCAAGCAGGTGGGGCTCTCGTCCGTAGTCTACCCCGGTGCCCAACATACCCGTTTTCAACACTCTTTGGGTGCTTTTTATCTGATGAGCGAAGCCATCACGCAGCTGGCAAGTAAAGGAAATTTCATCTTCGACAGCGAAGCGGAAGCGGTACAGGCCGCCATCTTGCTTCATGACATCGGCCACGGTCCATTTTCACATGTACTGGAAGATACGATTGTAAAAGGCATAACCCATGAAGAAATCTCGCTCATGTTAATGGAACGCATGAATAAAGAGATGAACGGACAGCTCAGCCTCGCCATCCAAATATTCAAAGACGAATACCCCAAACGTTTTCTTCATCAATTAGTCAGCGGACAGCTCGACATGGATCGTCTCGACTACCTGCGTCGCGACAGCTTCTATACCGGTGTATCGGAAGGTAACATCGGATCTGCCCGAATCATCAAAATGCTTGATGTAGCAGATGACCATCTCGTGATTGAATCCAAAGGCATTTATTCCATAGAAAACTTTCTTACTGCCCGGCGTCTGATGTACTGGCAGGTCTATCTGCATAAAACTTCGGTAGCCTACGAACGAATGCTCATCAGCACCCTGCTACGTGCTAAAGAACTGGCAAGCCGGGGAGTGGAATTATTTGCTTCACCCGCATTGCGTTTCTTTCTTTACAACAATATCGAGCCGGAAGAATTCCGTAATAATCCGGAATGCATCGAGAACTTCGTCCAACTGGATGACAACGATGTCTGGACAGCCCTCAAAGTCTGGTGCAACCACCCGGACAAGGTACTTTCCACACTCAGCACGGGAATGATCAACCGCAACATATTCAAAGTGGAAATCTCATCGGAGCCCTTTAGTGAAGAAAGAATAAACGAATTAACTTTGCAAATAAGCCAGCAGTTAGACATAACACTTTCCGAAGCGAGCTATTTTGTTTCTACCCCCAGCATCGAAAAAAACATGTATGACCCGGCAGACGACAGTATAGACATTATTTATAAGGACGGCACCATCAAAAACATAGCCGAAGCATCGGACATGCTCAATATATCACTGCTATCCAAAAAGGTGAAAAAATACTATATCTGCTATCACCGTTTGCATAAGCAGACATAAAATATTCAGTAAAGAGTAAGGAAATATAAAAAAAAAGTCCGTTATTTGTGCTTTGATAGAGTTATACCCTCTTTCAGACTGTTTAGAAACGGAAAAATCATATAATAACAGAGTAAAAAACATGGAGTTCTCGGCTAAGCAAATTGCAGCATTTATCCAGGGGGAGATTATAGGAGACGAAAACGCAACCGTCCATACATTCGCTAAAATAGAAGAAGGAATACCCGGAGCGATTTCATTCCTTTCTAATCCGAAATATACGCCTTATATATATGAAACTCAATCCAGCATCGTACTGGTAAATAAAGATTTCAAACCGGAACGTGAGGTAAAAGCCACTTTGATTAAAGTGGAGAATGCCTATGAAAGTCTGGCCAAACTGCTCAATCTTTACGAGATGAGCAAACCTAAAAAGCAAGGTATCGACTCACTGGCATTTGTTTCCCCAAGTGCCACAATCGGTGAAAATGTATACATAGGTGCATTTGCTTATATCGGTGAAAACGCTGTCGTAGGCGACAACACGCTTATTTATCCCCATACTTATATAGGTGACAATGTGAAAATAGGCTCTGCCTGCCTGCTTTATTCCAACGTAAACATCTACCATGATTGTCGTATTGGTAACGAATGCATCATACACTCAGGTGCGGTAATCGGTGCCGACGGCTTTGGCTTTGCACCCACTCCGCAAGGATATGAAAAGATTCCCCAAATAGGGATTGTCATTCTGGAAGACAAAGTGGACATAGGAGCCAATACGTGTGTAGACCGTGCCACAATGGGCGCAACAATCGTTCATAGCGGCACCAAAATAGATAATCTGGTACAAATAGCCCATAATGACGAAATAGGCTCTCATACCGTTATGGCCGCACAGGTGGGTATTGCCGGTTCGACCAAAGTAGGCGAATGGTGCATGTTTGGCGGACAAGTCGGCATTGCCGGACATCTTCATATCGGTGATAAGGTAAACATTGGCGCGCAATCGGGCGTTCCCGGCAACATTAAAGCTGGTAAGCAACTGATAGGCACCCCTCCTATGGAAATAAAGCCTTATTTCAAATCTGCCACTGTCTATCGCAAACTTCCTGAAATGTATTTCGAGATGGAAGCCATGCGCAAAGAACTGGCAGAACTAAAAGAGAAAATTAATAAAATAAATAAGTAACCAATGCTGAAACAAAAAACTCTAAAGAATAGCTTTTCACTGAGAGGAAAAGGTCTTCACACTGGTCTTGACCTTACTGTCACATTCAATCCGGCCCCCGAAAACCACGGATACAAGATACAGCGTATCGATTTGGAAGGACAACCCATCATCGATGCCGTAGCTGATAATGTGACAGAAACAACACGTGGTACTGTCCTGTCAAAGAACGGTGCAAAAGTAAGCACAGTAGAACATGGAATGGCAGCACTTTATGCCTTAGGCATCGATAACTGCCTCATTCAGGTAAATGGTCCTGAATTTCCCATACTGGATGGCAGTGCGCAATATTACGTACAAGAAATAGAGAAGGTCGGTACTGAAGAGCAAAATGCCGTAAAAGACTTTTATATCATTAAATCGAAAATAGAATTTCGCGACGAAGAGACTGGATCATCCATCATCGTATTGCCGGATGAAAACTTCAGCTTGAATGTGTTGGTATCTTACGACTCTTCTATCATACCCAACCAATTCGCTACGCTGGAAGATATGGGCAAATTCAAAGATGAAGTAGCCGCCAGCCGAACCTTTGTATTCGTACGTGAAATAGAACCACTGCTCTCTGCCGGATTGATCAAAGGAGGTGACCTTGACAATGCTATCGTCATTTACGAACGCAAAATGTCACAGGAGAACTACGATAAACTGGCTGATGTAATGGGCGTTCCTCACATGGATGCCAACCAATTGGGTTACATCAACCACAAACCGTTGGTTTGGCCGAATGAATGTGCCCGCCACAAACTTCTGGACGTAATCGGAGATCTTGCCTTAATTGGCAAACCGATCAAAGGACGTATCATTGCTACACGCCCGGGACACACCATTAATAACAAGTTTGCCCGTCAGATGCGTAAGGAAATCCGTTTACATGAAATTCAGGCTCCGATATATAACTGCAATGAAGCACCGATCATGGATGTTAATCGCATTCGTGAGTTGCTTCCTCACCGTTATCCATTCCAACTGGTGGACAAAGTGATCGAGATCGGTGCCAATTATATTGTAGGCATAAAAAATGTCACTTCCAACGAACCTTACTTTCAAGGACATTTCCCCGATGAACCGGTGATGCCGGGAGTACTTCAAGTAGAAGCCATGGCGCAAGTAGGCGGTCTGTTGGTACTTAATTCGGTTGATGAACCGGAACGTTATTCTACTTATTTCATGAAGATTGACGGTGTGAAATTCCGCCAGAAGGTCGTACCGGGAGATACACTCATTTTCCGTGTAGAGATGATGGCACCGATCCGCCGGGGAATCTCTACCATGAAAGGATATGTGTTCGTAGGCGAAAAAGTAGTATGTGAAGCTGAATTCATGGCTCAAATAGTAAAAAACAAATAAATCAATTATGATAAGTCCCTTAGCGTACATCCATCCCGAAGCCCAAATCGGGGAAAACGTAGAGATTGGTCCTTTCGTTTACATCGACAAGAATGTAGTGATCGGCGATAATAACAAGATCATGCCTAACGCAAATATCTTGTATGGTTCAAGGATCGGTAACGGAAATACCATTTTTCCGGGTGCCGTTATAGGAGCCATCCCACAAGATCTTAAATTCCGCGGTGAAGAAAGCACAGCCGAAATAGGCGATAACAACCTTATCCGCGAGAATGTAACGATCAATCGAGGCACGGCAGCCAAAGGCAGAACGATCGTCGGCAACAATAACCTTTTGATGGAGAGTGTACATGTGGCTCACGATGCTTTAATCGGCAACGGCTGTATCATCGGCAACTCTACCAAAATGGCAGGAGAGATTATTATCGATGACAATGCCATTATCAGTGCCAATGTGTTAATGCATCAATTTTGCCGTGTAGGAGGATACGTGATGATTCAAGGCGGAAGCCGTTTCAGCAAAGATATCCCACCTTATATAATAGCCGGACGCGAACCGATCACATACAGCGGAATCAATATTATCGGCCTTCGCCGCCGGGGATTCAGTAACGAAGTAATTGAGAATATACACAATGCTTATCGCATCATTTACCAAAGTGGATTAAATATCTCGGACGCACTGGTGAAGGTGGAAACTGAAGTAGCGATGAGTCCTGAAATCGAGTATATTATTAGTTTTATTCGTAACTCTGAACGAGGTATTATTAAGTAAACTATAACTCTAAAACATTATGATATTCAGATTTACCATTATATCTGATGAAGTGGACGATTTCGTCAGAGAAATACAGGTTGATCCCGATGCAACCTTTTTCGACTTACATGAGGCCATACTGAAATCGACGGGTTACTCAAATGACCAAATGACATCATTCTTCATCTGTGACGATGACTGGGAAAAAGAAAAGGAAATCACGTTGGAGGAGATGGATGATAATCCTGAAATGGACAGTTGGGTAATGAAAGATACTATGCTCAGCGAACTGATCGAAGACGAAAAGCAGAAAATGCTCTATGTATTTGATTACATGACGGAACGCTGCTTCTTTATCGAACTCACCGAAATCATCACCGGTAAAGATATGAAAGGTGCCAAATGTACCAAAAAATCAGGAGAAGCTCCCAAGCAGTCAATTGATTTCGAAGAAATGGCTGCAACAGGTGGTTCGCTCGACCTGGATGAGAATTTCTACGGTGATCAAGACTTCGACTTGGAAGACTTTGATGCCGATGGATTTGATTTGGGTGGAGGAAATGGCACCGATGCCTCAGGATTTGAAGAAGAAAAATATTAAAAAGGAAAAATGAAGAATTAAGAATGAAGAATGATAAGCTAAGTGCAATAAATAAGAATATGGAACTCACTTATTATTCTTCATTCTTGAATCCAATCTTATCTCTTAATTTTTCACTCTTAGTTCTCCTTGCTTAATTCTTCACTCTTAATTCTTAATCCCCCAAATGTCTGCCCTTATTGTCCTTATAGGTCCTACCGGAGTTGGAAAAACAGAACTTAGCCTACGGATTGCAGAATATTTCCGTACAAGTATCGTTTCAGCCGATTCCAGACAACTCTATGCCGATCTTAAAATAGGAACTGCGGCTCCTACTCCTGAGCAGTTAAATCGCGTACCACATCATCTGGTAGGTACACTGAAGCTCACAGATTATTACAGTGCAGCCCGCTACGAAGAAGAAGCACTCGGTATCATTGAAAAACTGTTTGAACAACATGAAACAGTCGTCCTTACGGGAGGTTCGATGATGTATATCGATGCTATATGCAAAGGGATCGATAATATCCCTACGATAGATGCCGAAACTCGGGAAATGATGCTGCAAAGATATGAATCGGAAGGTTTGGAAACACTTTGCTCGGAACTTAAACTATTAGATCCGGAATATTACAAAATAGTAGATTTAAAAAATCCAAAGCGTGTCATTCATGCACTTGAAATTTGCTACATGACGGGAAAAACATACACTTCATTCCGCACGCAGAAAAAGAAAGATCGATCTTTCCATATTATCAAAATAGGGCTAACACGTGATCGGAATGAGCTTTATGAGCGTATCAATCATCGTGTGGACGTAATGATGGATGAAGGACTTCTTGAAGAAGCAAGAGCTGTTTATCCTTACCGAACACTTAATTCGCTTAATACCGTTGGTTACAAAGAACTGTTCAATTACCTGGACGGAAGCTGGGAACTGCCATTCGCTATTGAAAAGATCAAGCAAAATTCACGTATTTATTCTCGCAAACAGATGACATGGTTCAAGCGAGATGAAGAAATACACTGGTTTCATCCGGATCAGGAAACAGAAATTATCGAGTATTGTAAAGAACAGTTAAGCTCCATCAAAACAGCATGAAAATATTCATCTTGATCATAACATCTGTCCTGACCTTTTCATTATCCGCACAAACGGAAGATATCTTAAAGAAGAAGACAAACAGCAACAAATCGTCCATTTGGAATGACCTAGCTGAATATTACGTAAAACAGAGAGACAGTATCGGTCTAAATACAGCAGCAAACAAGGCTCTAGAATTAGCACTCAAAGAAAAGGACTTAGAAGAACAGGGAAAAGCATTCATGCACATCGCCCAACTTGAACGCATATGCTCCGGAAGATATACGGAATCCTATCTGAACTTATTGAAGAGAGCCTCTGATCTATTGCTACAACAAAAGAGTAAATATGCGGCCCACTGTCTGCAAAGTATCAGTCAAAAATACAATACTTCGGGTGAATACGACAAAGCACTGGACTATTTATTTCAGGCAGAAAAAGAAGGTTTAGACAATAGTCCGGAAGATTTGGGAAGTATTTATTGTGACATAGGGTATGCATATCTCTATAAAGGAGTTCCGGACTCAGCTCGCATTTATACAGAAAAAGCACTTCAATATGCTACAAATAATAAAGATACTCTTTCACTTACGGTAAGTTATAGTCTTTTGGGTATTATCAACAGACGTGAAAACAACTATTCCATGGCACTGAAATATTATCTGAAATGTGCCGACCTATACGAACAGCAAAAAGAATGGAGACGCTTAAGTACAACATGGTGTAATATTGCCGTACTCTATACCGATTGGGAAAAATATGCCCAAGCTATCGAATTCGCTGACAGAGCCATCGAAATAATAAAAAGACATCAATTATCGGAAAAAGAATTGAGCCGGGCATTGCTGATTTCAGGGCCTCCTTTGGTTAGTACCAAACAAACAGACAAAGCGATTGAAAACTATAAGTCAGCACTTCCGAATTTGAACAATTCTTATCAGAGACGTTCTTGTTTATTCGGTCTCGTAAAAGCCTATTATGAACTGAACATACAAGACTCCGTTAATAATTACATGCAGCAACTTGAATCTGAGTTTGTACGATCAAAAGCCACTTATACGGACAGTTATTACATTTTTAAAGGGTTAATCGCCTTGCGTCATCGACAATTTGATAAAGCCATCGAATATTATGAGAAAAGTATAGAACTGCGGAAACATAACAAGAACGGTATCGTACAACGCACCGCAATTGATACGTACCTCAACTTATCGGAGGCCTATAAAATGGGACCTCACGACTATAAAAAGGCTCTTTACTATAAAGACATAGCCTTCAAATTACAAGATTCCATCTATCAGCAAAAACACAATGAAATGATGTCGGAATATTATGTACAGTTCGAAACAGCTAATAAGGAACTGGAAATTAACCGTTTGCAGATAAAGCATCAGGAAGAACGGTACCAATCACTCTTAATTATCAGTATTTCGGGAATTCTCATTGTTGCCTTAAGCATTGCATGGTTATATAACAGAATTATCCGTTTGAAAAAAGAAAAAGAAACTACCCTATTGTCTCAACGCATAGACCAAAAAGAAAAAGATTTTCTGAATTTGCAACAAGAAACAGAACAACGCCTCACACGCAAATACATTGACGGTCTCGAGACAGAAAGAAAACGGCTGGCTACGGAGTTGCACGATGATATTTGTAATAGCATGATGGCACTTGAACTGAATATAAACGAAGAACGAAAAAACCAACAAATTGATATACCTTATTTTATAAAAAGACTCTCAGAAATCCGTAATCGTGTACGTAATGTCTCACACGAATTAATGCCCCCCTCATTTCAATATGCGACTATCGATGAAATGCTGACTGATTTTATAACCCATCTCAATCTCCCACCGGAAATAAAAGCTGAATACAAATCAACGCCTCATGTTCATTGGGAAAATATCCCTTCCAAAATAGGATTCGAGCTTTACAGAATAGTCCAAGAATCAACCAGCAATGCACTGAAATATGCTTTCCCCAGTAAAATCACGGTGGAATTAAAATTAGAAAACAATAATCTGTCGGTCAGCATTGAAGATGATGGAATAGGATTTGACACTAATAAAAAAAACAAAGGAATAGGTATACAGACCATCGCCCAACGAATACAATCCATCAACGGAACGTTTTCATTAATATCCCGTCCCAACGAAGGAACTAAAATTAGAGTAGACATCAGATTAAAAAATAGGCACAAATCGTAAAATAGACATGAAACCGGAAAAAGTATTTAACTATGGATACATCACAGATTTTCATTTTCGTCCTGTTCCGGTTTTACATTTTTAGACTTCTTCATCCGCCCGCTCTTTTTCAAGGCTTCAGCTATAATCCACTGAAGCTGACCGTTCGTACTGCGGAATTCGTCGGCTGCCCATTTTTCTATTGCATCCATCGTTTCAGCATCTACACGCAGAACAAAACTCTTGATTGAAGATTCTTTTTTAGCCACAATCCTATTTCCCTTTATTTAACTTTCTAATAATTCATCAATAAAACCAGTAATATCCATTAATATACAATTCGGCATAACACTGATATTCATACACAATTGGCACCGGCATTCCATTATCCTCCTATAATGATGATTCATTTTAGGATATATTTTTGGTTCATGCATCCGGGTATGGTTATCGTAACATAAAACGGCAACTTCTTGTTCAACTATTCCCATGCAAGGCAATGAAAAGATTCATAAAATCCGGCACTTTCACTATAGTCGTTAGAACCGCAACTATATATCAAAGCAAAGAAAGCAAAACAGCCTATTTAAATCTCCCTCAGATTTCTCTTGATAAGAGTTATTTTTAAGGCTATTCACCTACTTTCACGAAAAGCAATAACGTGCCTACAAATAAAGCCTATCGTTTAATGATTCAGCGTTCCCGCATTTATAACTGGCTGTGCAGCTTCATCAGCACAAAGCACTACAAGTAAATTGCTTACCATGGCTGCTTTCTTTTCTTCGTCCAGTTCAACAATCTCTTCCTCTGAAAGTTTATGAAGAGCCATTTTCACCATTGATACAGCACCTTCAACGATCTTCTCACGTGCTGTAATTATGGCAGAGGCTTGTTGCCGACGAAGCATAACCGCTGCAATTTCAGGAGCATAAGCAAGATAATTGATCCGAGCCTCCACTACTTCCATTCCTGCCATGGCAAGTCGTTCATTCAGCTTTTGTTCCAACTGCTCATTGACTTCATCGCCACCCGACCGTAAAGTCAATTCATCGTCATTCGCTTCGCTATTATCATAGGCATATTGCCCGGCAACCTGGCGAAGTGCAGCATCACTCTGTATCTTCACAAAATTTTCGAAGGCATTCATCCGATTGGCCACGGCATTACCGACAGAAACTTGATTATTATTGCCTGAAGTTCCTGCGGACATTGCCATAGTTTGAGAATCGATCTCAAACATAGCTTTATATGTATCTTTCAGTTTCCATACCAATACAAGTCCGATAAGGATAGGATTACCTATTTTATCATTTACCTTAATAGGTTCTACATCCAGATTACGCGCACGGAGTGAAAGTTTTTTTGCATCCATAAAAGGATTGAACCAAAAGAATCCTGTCTTTCTGAACGTACCTTTATACTTACCGAAGAAAACCATTGCACGGGCTTCATTCGGTTCCAGTTGATTGAACCCCGGTAAAATAAGAAATGAGATGATTATTCCTAAAACCCCAATAGCAATCGATAAACCGCTTGACGGCTCAATGATAAAGAATGAAGCTATGCTTCCTCCCAACAGAACAAAGAAAATGAATAGCATTACAAAACCATTCATTTTAAAACCGGTGAAAAGAGTTTCTTTTGTTTCCATAAGCACATTAATTAATAATATCATTTTGATATCACAAATATATCATTAATTATTAAAGAATAGCAAAGAAGAAGATGATAGTTTAACAATTATTACAATAGCCTGTTGATGCATTGTTTGCGTGTCCAATAACAAATACCCCCTAAAAGGTAAAGTAAAAAAGACATAAAAAGGCCGGAAGAATAATCCTTCCGACCTTGATAGAATCCGGTTCACCTCTTAGAACGGAGGGAATTATCCGGAACCAAGCTAAATTTATAAAAAACAATCTTTATCTGTTGTTTTACATTATCTAATCATGACTTTATGAGTCTCTACCTTACTGCCAGATACTACACGCAAGAAGTAAAGACCAGACGGTTGACCAGAAACCTGAATTGTGCCTTCTGTCGTTTCTAATATAATACGACCTTCGCTAGTGAGCAGTTGTAACTTATCAAACACACCTTCAACGTAGATGTAGTCATCGGCAGGATTAGGATACACTTTAATTATGGTTACAGCGTCATTCTCTTGAATTCCCGATATGACACCGACACAATATTGCGCTGAAACTTCCGATACATCGCCATTTTGATAATAAGCAATCACTTCATAACAACCATTATCAACCGGATCTTCATCTGTAAACTTCAGATATGGACCATATATCAAGCCTTCATTGATCTGTACGCCATTACGGTAAACACAATAGCCAGCTAATGTCTCATCCAAAGACGGACTATCGGTTATAACCTCTTCATCGCTCACATTAGCACGTAACGGCCAGTTGCAATACCCCCACTCTTCTTGCCCAGGTACAGTGGCATAAAAATCAGAAAGTTTCTTCCAGGTCTTGCCGTCATCTTCTGAATAAAGATCGCTCTTTCCAGGTACGAATAAATCAGAACACTGGTAATATACCGGTGTACTCTGCGGATTGTAGTCGAATATCTTCATCGCAATTTTCAACTTCTTATTTGCATCTATCTTCACTGCATGATTAAGCTTGACCGTGAAAGTATAACCATTGATAATCTGATCACTAATTTCTTGTTCCGATATCACCTTATCATCTTCATAGATCAGAATAGAAGCGCGAGTTTGCTTAACCTCATCAGAAAGATACTCATACAAGAATGTCGTTACGGAAGTTATATATTTACCATCATACATCTTCAGTTGGTCAGGATCGAAAGCATTAGCTATAATAAGTGGGATTCCCTCGCTGTCGCCAAAACTAACTTCATAAAGAGCAGTTGAATTTTCAAGATAACTAAGTTCATAAGCATTGAACGTATTTTGCCATTGCAGATTCACCTTCCCATTGGATATTGTCCCTGTAAGTCCTTCAGGAGCAGGTTTTTCGGTTATAGAACCCACTTTAAACGTATCAATATACCAAAGTAATTCAGCCACGGCTTTTCCGTGAGTCCTCCATCTGAGTTTAAATTGTTTATGAGCAGCCAGTTTGGTTATGTCGATCTGCTCATAGTTCCAAGACCCAGCCACGACTTTATCTGCCGGATAATCCCGAACTGCCACCCAATTAACATCATCCGTAGAGAATTCAAGGCTCAATGAATCAAGGGTAAGATCCCAATCATCACGATTGGCATACATCAGTTTTTTGGAAAAAGAAACATAAACGCGATCAAGTTCGGTAGCATCCATAAAACGTGAGGTCAGGGTGGCAGAATAAGGTTCGTCTGTCATAACAATGGCAGTCAATGAAGCCGTCTCATTGGCAGGATCTCCCGAAGTACGATTTTGCCATTTCAGATCGTGCCTTGGATTACCCAATAACAGTTCATTGGTCCATCCGTTTTCAGTAAAATCAGGTGAATCAAAATTATCAAAGAGAGGTAAAGCAAAAGAATTGACCACGCCAATTTCAACACCTATCGATTTAGGAGACTCGTAGACTTTTCCATTGGTTGCTACGTATTCGCCTACAACAGAATAAGTATGCAACCCGGTAGAAACACCCTGCTGTACATATTGAATACGGGATGCGTCAGCAGCCTGCGAAGCATCTACGTTACCCAAATATTCATCATCACAATAAACCTTATATGATTTCAGTATAAATCCGGTTGGAATATTAATTGCTTTATCCCAAGAAACAGTAACCTCTTTCAACTTACTGTTTACTGCTCTCACATTAGGCACATAATCGGGTAAAGTAATCCTATCTGAAGATGTACGTAAAATCCAACTCTCTTCACCATTTGTACCGAATATAATAGTACCGTCTGCCGAAATAGATTGTGGATTGGAAGTGATTTTATCACTAAAATTAAATGAGAATGGGATATTTACGCCTTGAGCATATGTTTGAATTAGATATTCAAAATCAGTACATTTATTGTCTTTATATGAGAACCAGAACGGACGAGTATATGTGCCAGAAAAATAATTGCCATAGCCAAATGCACCTACCACATCACCTTGATCGGATATAGTATTAACTGATAGACCGGTAGCATCCGGATAGCCATCCAATTTCACATACTTCCGATCTTTCATACTATATATACACGGAATCATGTTATTAAGAGTAAACAAAACATATTGCCCATTAGGACTTATCTTATATCCGTAATTAAAACCAAACTCATCCTCGTAACTCGCATCTTCTTCGGTCAACTCTATCTGCAAACACTCTGTGGGTGATGTCCAAATAACAGGCATTGCCCTAAGATGGTAAGCAGCATATCCTACGGCCAGTTTTCCATCAGCAGAAACACTCCCAATTTGTCCGCCTTGAGAACCTTCAGGAAGCGCATAGCGTTGATAGTCCCATGCTTGTGTCGATTCATTGTAAACCCATCCACATGGAGTAAAAGTTGTACTGTTCCCTTGATTGATATATCCGACCACTGTTTTACTATCTGCCGACACAGCCATTGCAAAACTACCATCGGCAAAACTATTAAAATCATCCATCGTAAAATCACCAATACCTAAGCTCGTCCTTTTCCCATCCTTCCAAACAGCAGCCACACAAATCGGACCACTGAATTGTTCGTCCATGTCTATGTACGACAAAATATAATTCTCATCTTTAAAATTGCCAACAATTGTTTTTTCATCATTAACGTCTGCGAAATGCCCACTCTTATCAAAGTCATTTTCATCTAACTCGGTCATCCAAGTCAGCTGTCCATTTTCCGCATCCCATAGATAACTCTTATACATAGGGGCATCCCCTATTCCTACCCCCTGCCCTACGGCATATTTACCATTGGGAGACATCGCAACACTTGTTGTTCCTCCATCACCTACTTTAATAAAACCGGGTTCTGAATTTTGGGCACCCACCAGACTTGTTACTATGGAAAGTGCAAAATAAACTAATGTTCTTCTCATTATACAGTGTTTTTGTTAATTATATCACAAAGTTATGTAGAGATTACCAATAGCGCAAACAAACAAAATTCCGATTCGCGAATCGGAAAGTAAACGGAAAATATTTATTTGCCTTTGGCTATTTTCTGATAAACCGATGGGGTAATTCCAGTTATATTTTTAAATGCCGAGATAAAATTAGTGGGAGACTTGTAACCTACGCTTTCTGCAATGGCTTTGATAGTATAATTTCCATATCTGTTTGTATCCATCAAACGTATCTGGGCTTCTTTAATGCGATACTCACTAATAAACGCACGAAAATTTTTATTATAGGTTTCATTGATAACAATTGACACATAGCGTGAATTGGATCCAACACGCTCAGCTAAACGTTCCAGTCCAAAATCGCAATCACAAAATTCCTGCGTATTTTCCATTACCCCGATGATCGCCATCAGTATCTTCTCTTTCTGTTCATCCGTCAATTTATCAGAAGAATGTAATTTGACTATTCTGTCTTCTCTAGTCTGGTCCTCCTCCTTTATTTGCAGAGAAGAACCTTCGTTCAAACTGATTTCGTTAAACTTCTGCTCAAGCAAAGCATATCTCTTACGCTCTTCAATCAGTTTATTTGCTGATTCTATTCGCTGTTCCCTGTTTCTCTGTTCTGATTGCAAAAGTTCCGAATTACGATAATAGAGATTCTTATACGCCAAGTTCAATTTCCGTTTTTGCAAATACACTATGATCGTCAGAACAACAAATACAAACATGCCTGCCAAAATTCCAACCAATATCCTAAATTGTATTTTTATCTTTTGTTCCTTACTTTCACTATCTTCTGTAAGCGAAGCTATCTTTTGATAGTTTTTATCCATTTCATATACGAATTGAGAATTTTTCATCTTATTAAATTCATTCGCGTTAAACAGAGAATCCTTTACAGCCATGTAACGTCCTTTATAATATGAAGACTGTCGATTATCACCAATTTCGGCATACAGTTGTGCTAACGTCTGCAAACTCTCTACAAACATATACATAATCTTATTTTTTTCTGAATAGTCCGTATATATATGGAAATAATGTAGTGCCGAATCATTTTTCCCCATATCTCTATACAGCTTAGCCAGTTCGCCATAGACGCCTCCTGCATATTTGGGATCTAAATTTTCTCTTTCTGCATACCTGACCGCCTTCTCATAATTACTAACAGCATCATTATATTGCTTTTGCAAATTAAATATAAGTGCCTTGTTAAAGTAGCTGAAATACTTTACAATTTTATCATTTCCCACAAACTTCATCATTTGATTATAATACATCCAAGCATCTTTTGTGCGCTTCTCGTAACAACATATAGCGGAAAGATTTATTAAAAATTTCACCTCATTTATAGTATCCCGATACTCTCTTGCGCGCTTTAGCCCTTTCTCATAACACCGAATTGCTTGTTCATTATCAGTAAATACGGAATATACATTACCCAAATTCTTATAAGCCTCCACCGTAAGCTCGCCAAACCCATTTTCGTCACTAATTTTTAAGGACTTCATATAGAACTCAAATGCTTGTGCATAATTTTCCTGTTGATAATAGATATTTGCAATGGAACGGCAAGCAAGCGTACATATGTATTTGTCCGACTTTGTCATACCAGCATTATATTTTCCGGCCAAAACAATATAATATCCAATAGCAGTGTCTAAATGATTCTGTTCATAGTATTTATCTCCATGCTTTATAAGTTCAGATACAGGCCATCCGGACAATGACTCATAGTTGAGCATATCACCGGCATACAAATGCGAGGCAACGCATACTAACACAAGAAAAAACCTGAATAATTTCCAATTCATCATGATTATAGTGTTTTTTACTTGCAGATCAGAATCGACAAGTATTTTTCGGCAAACATTCTCTGAACCTTAGTATTTATTATAATGCAAACAGAACCGAGTAAATCCTCTTTATTATTAATGTATTCATTATCAGAATTCAGCTTTGTCGTTGCTACAAAAATACGACAAAATATATTGCCATTTGTAGAAAATTGCAGATATTTACAGCCTATAAAAGTGATAAAGTGTATGAAGAAATAGGTATATTCTGCACTACATCGGAAATCATTGACAGCATGTATTTTAAACTTAAATTTTAAAACCGGCTTATAAAACAAAAGCTATAATTATCAAATGAACAAACAATTTATACTACTTCTCCTGTATCTTTTCTTTGGTTGCATGGTTCTTCCGGCAAAAGAAGTAAGAATCACTCTCAAAAATCCCGGTACACTAGCTGATTTCTTAAAAGATGAAAGTGACATCACTGAGCTAATTCTTTCCGGTGAGATGGATTCATCGGATTTTTACGCCATCAGTCAGAACGAGAACTTACTTCAAACCTTAACCAAAATAGATTTATATAATGTATCTGCAAGTATCATTCCCAAAGATGCATTTTATGCTTGTGACAAGCTGGTTGAAATAATACTTCCTCACGCTCTAACTGTTATTGAAAGCGATGCTTTCACCGATTGCACGCAACTAAAAAAAATCCAACTGCCATTATCAATCCGCCAATTGGGTGCTTATTGCTTCTCTAATTGCCAAAGTTTGGTGGAGATATCGATCCCAGAAGGAGTTGTACAAGTTCCCCGACGCGCTTTCGATTATTGCTGTCCTCTGAAAGAAATATCTTTGCCATCTACATTGAAAGCTATCAATAAGGGTGCATTCTACTTTACAGGATTATCTTCAATTGACCTCCCACAACGTTTGGAAATCATTGAAGAAGACGCCTTTTACGGTTCCAAATTGGAGAAAATCATGCTTCCCGCATCCCTTCGTGAAATAGGGATAAATGCATTCATCAACTGCCCCGAACTAGAATCTATCTCAGTCGCTGACAACAATACTCATTTCACAAGCCTTGACGGAGTTCTATTCAATGCAGACATTACTACTTTACTATGTTATCCAGCAGGAAAACAGGGGAAATTTTATGAAGTTCCTCCAACCACGACTTCACTCGGTGACTTTGCTTTTTCCGGAGCAATGGATAATAATAATTATCCCATAAACTCCCATCTGACATCAATTAAACTTCCGGATGGCCTGAAGTCGATTGCACAAGGTGCATTCTCCGGTCGTATAGCACTCAAACAGTTGGATTTGCCGAATTCTATAAATGAAATCGGTAATACAGCCTTTTTCTCAACAGGATTAGAAAGAATAACAATCCCCGAACAAGTCAAAGTGTTAAGTGATCTCCTGTTTTACAATTGCCTTTTTCTTAAAAAAGTAAATCTACCAGACAACCTTCAAACAATCGGGGAATATGCTTTTTATAAATGTCCCGAATTGGAATCTATTCAAATACCTTCCCATACAACAAAAATCGGGTACAATGCATTCAACGGTTGCTCAAAGCTAAAAGAAGTAGTGATCCCTGATCGTATTCATACTATTTATGGAGGCACTTTCTACGATTGTACTTCACTGGTTCAAGTACATCTTCCAGTAACTTTACATACCTTAGAATCAGCATTCTCTAATTGCAGCAAGTTAAATACCATCACTATACCTGCGTCTCTCAATTATTTTGATCTTTGGACATTTAACGAATGCGACAATCTACAAACGATTTACCTTTTGCCGGAAACACCTCCTGTCACAGATGATTATGATCACATCGCATTGCCTGAGAATGTAGTAATCTATGTACCTGATGGTTCCGTAGATATTTACAAAAGTAATCCTCAATGGGGAATATTCGATATCCGTCCTCTTTCAACTTCAGGATTAAAAGAGATAGGATCGAACCTAGAAAATGATTTCAATATTCAAGTTAATTTGGAAGGAGAAATAACAATCCGGACGTCACAAGAAGGAAGAATAGAAATCTATTCATTAAATGGTTTGCTACTTCATCTACAAAAAATAGATAGAGGAGAAAATCATCTACAAAAAACAGCAGAGGGAGTAAACCGGATACTTATTGTCTACACCTCTGCAAGCGGAAAAAGAAGTGTATATAAATTATAATGGAGCGATGCTCTTTAATGACTCACATATATCTTCCAATAAATCATTTACATCTTCAAGCCCAACAGAAAGCCGGATCGTCTTCTGACTAATATCCATACGCTGCCGTTGCTCCTCCGTAAATGTACCATAGATCGTACTGGCAGGATGAATAGCCAATGTTTTATTATCAAACAGATTCGTTGCACGACGAACCAGCTTGAGCTGATTCATGAAACGGAAACAAACCTCCCGGGACGGTAAATCAAATGTAAGCATGGCCCCGGGATAAGAGCCAAACTGAGAAGTACTGATCTGATAAAAAGGATTGGTTTCCAAAGCTGTGTAGTTAACTGATTCCACCTGAGGCAATAATTGCAACTCTTGGGCCAAACGATTACAACTAACCGCCTGCCGCGAATAGCGTATCTCCATTGTTTCCAATCCGAGTGTCTGCATATAAGCCACCTGCGGAGTCATATAAGCACCCAGATTCCGGTGTATCTCTTTCCTCAATTTAGCTGTGAAAGCCGACATTCCGACTTGTTCTGCCAATTGATGTAATTTCTTAGAGTGAGTCCAATCGAATTTTCCATAATCCAAAATGACTCCTCCCAAACTTGTAGCTCCACCGGAAATATATTTTGTACTAGAGATCACTTCAATGTCCACTCCAAATTCAGAAGCATGAAAAACATGAAAAGGCACGACAGTAGTGTCCGCAATCAAAGGGACACCATGTCTATGAGCTATGTCGGAAAGAGTCTTTAAATCGGCTACTTCGAGTTGTGGATTGGTGATTATTTCAAGAAAAACAGCACAGGTATTTTCATCTATCTGCTCACGGACAGCTGCCGGTTTCGTTAAATCACAGAAACGTACCTCTACTCCAAAAGCTCCCAATGTGCTTTTGAGAAATGAATATGTATTGCCGAAGAGATGCGCTGAAGTAACAATATTGGTACCTGCTTTTGCCAAAGCAAAGAAAACATTGCTAATCGCTGCCATACCTGAATTTAAAGCTGTGACACTCAAGGCACCTGTAACTGCCTGAATACGTTTTTCGAAATACTGAACCGTAGGATTAGTAATTCGAGAATAAGCATGACCGGTAGTCCGACCACAGAAAGCTTCTTCCATAGCTTCCGCTGTATCAAACTCATACGCTGCCGTATTATACACAGGCATAGAGAGTGAATGATAAGCATCCTCTTTCTCAAACGGAGTATGAAGAAGCTGAGTTTCAAAACCGGTTTTATCCATCTTCGAGTCGTTATTTAGTTGTATTTGTTTTCGTCGTTTCAAAGTGCTTGTTCCAACTGTTTCAATGCCTTTTCAAGTACACTTCGCGGACAAGCTACATTGAGGCGCATAAAACCCTCCCCTTCTTTTCCAAAAATAGTTCCGTCATTTAATGCCAGATGGGCACCTTCAACGAAGAGAGACACCAATTCTTCCTGATTCAATCCGAGCTTTCTGCAATCAAGGAAAATCAAATAAGAAGCTTGAGGACGGATCATGGAAATGGCAGGCATATGCTCACGAAGATATCGATCCGTGAAATCAATATTATCCTGAATGTACGAAAGCGCCTGATCAAGCCATTCGGTACCATTACTATAAGCGGCCGCGACACTGAGATAAGCGAACAAATGACCTTCGTTGAATTCGCTTGCCTCCATATACTCTTGAAACTGACAGCGAATTTCGGGGTTTTCAACAATACAGTAGGAGCTTGCCAATCCCGGCATATTGAATGCCTTACTGGGAGACATAAACACAAGTGAATTCATTCGGGCGGTTTCAGAAACACAGGCAAAAGTATTGTGTCGATGTGAAGGTAAAGTCAAATCAGCATGAATTTCATCCGAGATAACCAAAGTCCCGTTTTCCTTGCAAATTTCTGCTATCTGCTTTAGTTCTTCCGATGTCCAGACACGGCCACCGGGATTATGGGGGTTACTCAAAATAAGAAGTTTACACCCCTGCACATCCCTACGAAAACGTTCAAAATCAATATAAAACTGACTGTCACGAAGCATAAGCGGGCTATATACCACTTTTCTCTTGTTTTTCTCCGTTACCAGAAAGAAAGGATGATAAACCGGTGGCATCACCATCACCTTATCACCTTTTTCCGTGAAACATTGTATGGCAAAAGCCAAACCTCGTACAATGCCCGGCATGAAAGTTAACATCTCACGAGAAACATTCCAGTCGTGACGCTGTTTCAACCACTCGATAATCGATGTATACCATGCATCGCAAGCAAAAGTATATCCTAAGACTTCATGTTCCAATCGCTTCTTTAAAGCATTTAAAACAAACGGTGGAGTACGGAAATCCATATCAGCTACCCACATTGGCAGTAAATCACTCCGTCCCCAACGTTCATTGACTGCATCCCATTTCACGGATTCGGTACCGCGACGATCTATTATTTCATCAAAATTATACTTCATACTTTAATCTGGTTTTACGGTTATCTAATTGCAAATGTACAATTCATACTCCGTAAAACGAGAATAATGAAGCATAAAATCGCATGGGCATCACAAAAATACCACAAAGATGGTAGGCTACACCCTACTTCTTCTACTAAAAGTTGGCAGATACGACTAAAGAATACGTTAACAATTGTTCTTTCCTGACCGTTTTAACACCTGCCGCAAAACTACAACGGGCTCCTATGGTCAAAGAGTGCGAACCATTTAACCTACATTCCGCACCGGCTCCTATAGCTGCTCCATATAGAAATCGATTTCGTCTGGAACGATTCTTATCAACTGTCGAACCGGAATTATCTTTACTTCCATTATTAAAACTCAACATACACGAAGGCCCAAGTTCTCCATAGGGTATCCATTTTTTTACTGATTTATAATTCGTATAACGGAATAAGAGTGGAACTTCCAAAGCGAACTGAGTATAATCGGAAGATTCATATTTCATTTTATCGTATAGCTCGTGTCCTTCATTAAAAGCATAAAGAAAATTCAATTCCGGGCAAAAACTAAAGCATCCATCCAGGTTAATTTGTGCAAACATTCCTACTGCACAACTTATGCCTGAATTAAATGATCTGTCAAGCCCTTCGTTCAAATGAGACAGCCCCACTCTTCCATGCACTCCCCACCGAGTTCTTTGATAGAGACTTACATTGCATTCAGTATAAGCCCGATAAATACGGACAATCTCATATCGACTTAATTTCATGGGATTATTATCCAAATAGCTCAATGCAGGACAATCGGCAGCTTTCGAACGTAAATAGTTTCTATACTCTTTTCCTCCATCCTTCATAGGAAGAATAGCTCCATGCCCTTTTTGCATGAAGTAATATTCGTGTTTTCTAATCCCTCCGTACAGATAAATACTAATACTGTCATCCTCTAATATTTGCTCGAGAAACACACTGCGAGGAGATTGGTTCATCTCCAGATTTGCACTGATATAACGTTCCCCGTTGACAAAACCATATTCTATAATATCACCCGGATGAAATGTCTTAGCCTCATGGTTCGGTTGTTCAGGAATAATAACAATTCCGGCCTTTTCTCCTTCGCTCAAATCCAATATCCAAATGCCCCTTACAATTTTATGGTCATTCGTCACATAGTATCCTTCCTGACTTCCAGGAACATTGATCATCTGATTGTGATTTAGCACAGTTACCTGTTTCTGTACTCCATTTTGAGCCTTTATGCCAAACATAAAACTCAACATGATTGAGAATAGTAGTAGCTTTTTCATATTTGAATATATTAATATATGACAAATATAAGAAAATACTTATATAATCTTGCATACATTTATCTAAATTTGTAGCAATATATAAAACGATCATGATAAAAGCTCTTTTTTTCGATATCGATGGCACCTTGGTCAGCTTTGAGACACATGCCATCCCGGCATCAACCATTGAAGCTTTAGAGGATGTACACAAAAAGGGAATAAAAATATTTATTGCGACCGGACGTCCTAAAGCAATTATCAACAACCTATCTGTTCTTCAGACTCGCGGATTGATTGATGGATATATCACCATGAACGGTGCATACTGCTTTGTAGGCAATAACGTCATTTACAAAAGTGCCATCCCCAAAGAAGAAGTACAAGCATTGGCAGAGATATGCCAACAAAACGATTATCCCTGCATTTTTGTAGGAGAACATACGATATCAGTTTGTCAACCTAACCAACTGGTACGGGAGATATTTTATGATTTCCTACATGTTAATGAGATTCCGGTAAAGAGTTTTGAGGAGGCAACTCAAGGAGAAATCTTTCAGATCACTCCTTTCTTCACTACCGAAGAAGAAAAGAAGATTCTGCCACATATCCCCAATTGTGAATTGGGACGTTGGTATCCGGCATTTACAGACATTACGGCCAAAGGAAACACGAAACAAAAAGGTATCGATGAAATGATCGAACCTTTTGGCTTCCAACTGAGCGAAACAATGGCTTTCGGTGACGGAGGAAATGACATCAGTATGCTCCGACATGCAGCCATCGGTGTAGCCATGGGAAATGCAAAAGAGGATGTAAAAGAAGCTGCCGATTATGTGACGACCTCGGTAGATGAAGATGGTATAAAAAAGGCTTTGCAACATTTCGGAGTAATTGATTAATGGCAAGTGACAAAATGGTTGTAGACACCGATAATAAAGAATTTCAGGATGCGTTAAACCTCATCCAATACACTCGCCAATCCGTCTTCCTGACCGGTAAGGCCGGAACGGGAAAATCCACATTTCTGCGTTATATTTGCTCGAATATCAAAAAGAAGCATGTCGTACTGGCTCCAACGGGTATCGCTGCTATCAATGCGGGAGGCAGTACAATGCACAGCTTCTTCAAACTTCCATTTTATCCCATCTTACCGGACGATCCCAATCTAAGCCTACAACGTGGACGAATCCATGAATTCTTTAAATACACAAAACCGCACCGGAAATTACTGGAACAAATTGAATTGGTCATAATCGACGAGATCTCGATGGTACGCGCAGACATTATCGATGCGGTAGACCGCATACTTCGCGTCTATTCACGCAACCTCCGCGAACCCTTTGGCGGAAAGCAGATTTTGTTGGTAGGAGACGTATTCCAGTTAGAGCCTGTGGTCAAAGGTGACGAACGTGATATTTTAAACCGTTTCTACCCCACTCCTTATTTCTTCTCAGCCCGGGTATTCAATGAGATCGATTTGGTCTCTATCGAACTACAAAAAGTGTACCGTCAGAAAGATCCTGTTTTTGTCAGCGTACTCGACCATATCCGCAACAATACAGCAGGAGCAGCAGACTTACAACTTTTAAATACCCGTTACGGCACAGAAATCGAACAGAATGAGCAAGACATGTATATCACATTGGCTACCCGGAGGGACAATGTTGATTACATCAATGATAAGAAATTAGCCGAATTGCCAGGTGATCCGGTCACTTTCGAAGGAGAAATCGAGGGAGATTTTCCGGAAAGCAGTCTTCCCACCTCCAAAATACTGGTCTTAAAACCCGGTGCGCAAATCATTTTTATCAAAAATGATTATGACCGCCGATGGGTCAACGGAACCATTGGGACAGTCGCAGGTATCGATGAGGAAGACGGCACTATTTATATCCTGACAGACGATGGAAGAGAATGCGATGTGAAGCCGGATTCCTGGCGCAACATACGCTACCGCTATAATGAAGAGAAGAAAGAAATCGAAGAGGAAGTTCTCGGAACCTTCACCCAATACCCTATACGGCTGGCATGGGCGATTACCGTCCATAAAAGCCAGGGCCTTACTTTCAGCCGTGTAGTTATCGACTTTACCGGAGGCGTATTCGCCGGTGGACAAGCTTATGTCGCATTAAGCAGGTGTACATCCCTGGGTGGAATTCAATTGAAGAAACCCATCAACAGGGCTGACATATTTGTACGTCAGGAAATTGTAAACTTTGCCCAGCGTTTCAACAACCGGTCGGCAATAGACCGGGCATTAAAGCAGGCACAAGCGGATGTACAATATGTTGCCGCTTGCCGTGCCTTTGACCGGGGGGACATGGAAGAGTGTCTGGAACAATTTTACCGTGCCATCCATTCCCGTTATGACATTGAAAAGCCAATCCCCAGAAGGTTGATACGAAGAAAATTGGGAATTATCAACACCTTGCGTGAGCAAAACAAACTGTTGAAAGAACAAATGAAAGCCCAACAAGAGTATCTGAGAAAATATGCCAAAGAATACTTATTGATGGGTAACGAATGTATCACGCAAGCTCACGACATCCGTGCCGCCCTCGCCAATTACGACAAAGCACTGGAGCTTTATCCCGATTACACCGATGCCTGGATTCGTAAAGGCATCACATTACTTAATGACAAAAAATGGTTTGATGCAGAGAACTGCTTTAATACAGCCGTCCGAATCAGTCCAGCGGACTTCAAAGCCGTGTACAATCGTGGTAAGCTTCGTCTCAAAACCAATAATATAGAAGGAGCCATAGCCGATCTCGACAAAGCCACCTCTCTGAAACCGGATCATCCTGCTGCACATGAACTCTTTGGTGATGCATTGATGAAAACAGGAAAAGAAGCGGAAGCTGCCATCCAATGGAAAATTGCAGAAGAATTAAGAAAAAAGCGTTGAATATTCACGGGCTCTCACCCCTCAGGACATTTCGTTAAGTATTTTCATATTCTTATTCAATCAAAAGTGTGCAAAAAGAGCAATTTGGCAACCTATAAATCAACGGAGTTCACGAGAATAAATAGTGACACTCGACTACGGAAATTTCTCGGCACCGGGGTACACCTTGGAGATCACCGATGAACACCCCGTTGATCACCGATGAAGGAGGTCTTGGTCACCGAGGAACGCCCCGTTCATCACCGAGGTAAGAACAGGCCTCCAATCACACTGACACTCAATCACTTACATTATCAATCGCTAGATATTTTCTGTACAATCATCAAAAACCACTTATGAATGAAATACACAATAAGCTAATAATCCAATGTATCCCATCCAACAGCAAAAAGAGACTTTTCACCGTCATTTTTGTACACTTATTTCCAAATGCAAGCTAATTCGGCTAACGATTGATTTACTTAAAAACAGCCCATTTACCAGTCGCCTCATTTTACAATTCTATTAAGTTCAGCCACCTATTTCCCAGTAAATGCGTCAAACCGATGCCATTATTATCGGATGTCCGTTAATTATCCAATCCTAAACTACTATTTTCCAAAACTTTTCATTAGTTTTGCTATCTCATTCTACGTTTAATCAAAACCCTGTAAATATGAAAAAAGGTCTGAAAATCACAGCTATCGCAGTAGTGGTACTTCTGCTATTGATGTTTATCCTTCCTTTTGCCTTCCGTGGAAAGATAGAAAGTATTGTAAAATCGGAAGGTAACAAAATGCTCAATGCGCAATTCGATTTTCGTAGTCTTGATATCAGTCTGTTCCGCAATTTTCCGAAAGCGTCCATTACTTTGAGCGAATTCTACCTTCGCGGAACAGGGGAATTTGAGAAAGACACCCTTGTCCAAGCCGGAGAAATTATCGCAGCCATCGATCTTTTCTCGCTCTTCGGAGATAAGGGATATGATGTATCCAAGATACAGATTGACAACACCGACATACATGCTATTGTGCTTCCTGACGGACATACCAACTGGGATATTATGAAACCGGACAGCACTCCCAATAATACAGAAACAGAAAATAAGAATGAAACTTCCCCATTCAAAATTCAATTACAACGCTTTGTTATCAAAAACATGAACATAACTTACGATGACCGGCAAGCCGGCATGTATGCGGATATCCGCAACTTAGATGTCTTCTGCTCAGGAGATCTGGGAAGTGATCGCACCACCCTGCAATTAGAAGCCGAATCAAAAGCGACTACCTACAAAATGAACGGTATTCCTTTCCTCTCGAACGCGGACATCTTTGCCAAAATGAATGTGGATGCCGATCTGGTTAATAATAAATATACATTAAAGGAAAATGAATTCCGACTCAATGCCATAAAAGCAGCGATTGATGGTTGGGTAGCTTTAAACAATCCTTCCATAGAGATGGATCTTAAGCTGAATTCCAATGAAGTAGGGTTCAAAGAGATTCTGTCCCTGGTTCCCGCAATCTATGCCAAGGATTTTGACGGATTGAAAACAGAGGGCACTGCCTCTCTTACAGCAAATGCGAAAGGCTCCTTACAAGGTGACAGCATCGTCCCCCAATTTAATATGACAATGGCAGTAAAAAATGCCATGTTCCATTATCCATCACTCCCTGCCGGTGTCGATCAGATCAATATCCTTGCTGAAATCAAGAATCCGGGAGGCAATATCGATCTGACCACCATCAGGATCAATCCTTTCAACTTCCGTTTGGCAGGAAACCCATTCAAGTTGGTTGCGGATATAAGAACGCCCGTGACCGATCCTGACTTTCAAGCCGAAGCTAAAGGAATATTGAATTTGAGTAAGATCAAAGAAGTCTATCCTTTGGAAGACATGCAACTGAACGGCACTATTAATGCAGATATGCAACTGTCTGCCCGCCTTTCGTATATAGAAAAAGAACAGTACGAACGTGTCCAGGCTTCCGGCACCATCGGACTCACTGATATGCAATTAAAAATAAAGGACATGCCGGATGTTGATATTCATAAGTCACTCTTTACTTTCACTCCGAAATATCTACAACTGACCGAAACCACAATCAATATCGGCAAAAACGATTTGACAGTAGACAGCCGTTTCGAAAACTATCTCGGATACATCCTTAAAGGCAGCACGATCAAAGGAACCGTAAATCTCCAATCCAACCATCTCAACCTGAACGATTTCATTACGGCAACCTCAAGTAACGCCAACGAGACTTCAAAAACAGGGAACAGTTCCGTTGTTGAAACATCACCGGTAGATACTGCAACTGTAAGTCTCATCCATGTCCCCGACAATATAGACTTTCAGATGGATGCAAATCTGAAAGAGGTACTTTTCGATAAAATGTCATTTACCGACATGAACGGAAAACTGATTGTAAAAGACAGCAAAGTGGATATGAAAAACCTTTCAATGAACACAATGGGAGGAGGTGTTGTTATGAACGGATATTACTCTACTGCCAATGTCAACATTCCAAAAATGGATGCAGGTTTTAGACTCAATGATATCAATTTCGCACAGGCTTACAAAGATCTTGACATGGTACAACAGTTCGCTCCGATCTTTGAGAATTTAAAAGGAAACTTCTCCGGAAACATGAATATCCAAACTGATTTGGACGCTACCATGAGCCCCGTATTATCGACCATGCAAGGCAACGGAAATCTTTCTACAAAAGATCTCAGCCTAAGTGGCGTAAAAGTGATAGACCAGATAGCGGATGCTGTTAAGAAGCCCGAACTGAAAGAGATGAAAGTGAAAGATATGACATTGGACTTTACTATCAAGGACGGTCGTGTAGCCACCCAGCCATTCGATATTAAATTAGGAGAATATGCAATGAACCTGTCCGGCACCACCGGCTTGGATCAAACCATTGACTATACCGGCAAAATCAAGCTACCTGCATCTGCTGGAGATTTTGCCAAGCTGACCACACTCGATTTGAAAATCGGAGGCTCCTTTACATCTCCCAAAGTTTCCATAGATACCAAGAGCATGGCCAATCAGGCAGTGGAAGCCATTGCCGACAAGGCCGCTGGCGAACTGGGTAAGAAATTGGGTCTTGACTCGACCATTACCACCAACAAGGACTCGTTAAAAGAGAAAATAAAAGAGAAAGCCACCGAAAAGGCACTTGACTTCTTAAAAAAGAAGCTCCACTAACAGTGAAGTACCCCAACAATGATGGTAAGAAATTAAAAAAGATATATCGTATGCTTTTGAGACTTTACGAAAAGAACAATGATGCTCAGGACTTGCAACAGATAGTAGACATACTTAACGATGGCGGCCTCATCATCTACCCTACGGATACAATGTACGCCATTGGTTGTCATGGGTTGAAAGAACGTGCCATCGAACGAATCTGCCGGATCAAAAATATCGACCCGCGCAAGAACAATTTATCTATCATTTGTTACGACCTGAGTAGCATCAGTGAATACGCCAAAATGGACAATAACACTTTCAAGCTGATGAAACGTAATCTACCCGGTCCTTTCACCTTTATCCTGAACGGTACAAACCGGTTACCCAAAATATTCCGCAACCGCAAGGAGGTAGGTATCCGTATGCCCGACAACAACATTATCCGTGAGATAGCCCATCTTCTCGATGCACCGATCATGACAACCACCTTGCCCCATAACGAACAAGATGATATAGAATATGTAACTGATCCGGAACTTATAGACGAGAAATTCGGGGATTTGGTAGATATAGTCATCGATGGCGGGATCGGAGGCATAGAACCATCAACAATAGTAGATTGTACGGGGGAAGAGTTTGAAATCGTCCGACAAGGAAAAGGAGAGATTGAAGAAAATTAATAATGAAAAATTAAAAAGGAAAAGGAAGCAGAAAAAACGGGCTGCACATTCATATGGTAGATCATCAATTCCTAGGAACCAAAGCCATATTTAGCACCGCCCGTTTTTTCACTTTTCATTTTTAACTATTCACTTTATCAATGATTCCGGATCTAAATGCTCCGCTTCGATATCTTTAAAATAGCGGTAAGTACCTACCCTCAACTCTTCAGTGGCTGCATCATCACAAACAATTATGCCTCTCTCATGCATCTGCAATGCGCTAATAGTCCACATCTGAGTAATAGCACCTTCTACGGCCTGATGAAGGGCACGAGCTTTGTTATGGCCATTAACGATAATCATCACCTCTTTTGCAGAAAGCACCGTACCTACACCTACCGTCAAGGCAGTCTTAGGCACCTTATTAATATCATTATCAAAGAAACGGGAATTTGCAATAATCGTGTCGGTAGTCAACGTTTTCTGACGAGTACGTGAACTCAAAGACGAGCCCGGTTCATTGAAAGCAATATGTCCGTCCGGTCCGATACCACCCATAAACAGGTCGATGCCACCATAAGACTTGATTTTATCCTCATAACGCGCACATTCTGCATCCAAATCGGCAGCATTACCGTTGAGAATATTCGTGTTCTCCGGTTTGATATCTATATGGCTGAAGAAATTGTTCCACATGAAAGAGTAGTAACTTTCCGGGTGTTCCTTCGGCAAACCCACGTATTCATCCATATTGAAAGTAACCACGTTCTCAAAAGAAACGATGCCTTTCTTATTCAAATCGATAAGACCTTTATACATACCCAGAGGAGAAGAACCGGTGGGGCATCCCAAAACGAAAGGTTTTTCTGCTGTAGGGTTAGCAGCTTTAATCTTTGCAGCTACATAATGCGCTGCCCATTGAGAAACGGACTGATAGTCCGGTTGAATGATTAATCTCATAATTTTATAATATTATAATGTTAGAGTCATAAGGTTATTCTTAGGGTCTATCCTTCTTCAATCGGTCGGCCATGGCACGAGCCAGATTTTCACATTGTGTGTAAGTGATGTCTTTCATAGCCTGTTTCATTTCAACCGGATCACCTACAACTTCAAACTTACTCTTTTCTGCAAATTCGGCCATCCGTTTCACAGCCGCACCTGCCCAAGTGAAAGAACCGAACATACCCAAATAACGTCCTTTGAGTTCGCGAACCAATATCTTTGAAAGCAATGATTCCACCTCCGGATAAATCTGATTGCTATATGTCGGTGAGCCTATGATCAGTCCTTTATACCTAAATATGTCGGCAAGTATATAAGAAGGATCACTCTTGCTTACGTTATGCATCACAATGTTCCGGATGCCTTGCGCTGATAATTCGGCTGCAATAGCCTCCGCCATCTGCTCAGTGTTGCCATACATACTTCCATAAGCTATCACCACTCCTTCTTCGGCTACATACCGGCTCAATCTGTCATAAATTCCCACGACCTTTGGAATATTATCCGTCCATACGGGTCCATGAGTGGAACAGATCACGGAAATAGGCAGACCGCCAAGTTTCTGCAAAGCTTTCTGCACAGGACTTCCATACTTACCTACAATATTCGAATAATAACGTACCATTTCATCCCAACAACGGTCTATATTAATGCGTGTATCCAGAAAGCCACCATCTACTGTGCCAAAACATCCGAATCCGTCACCGGAAAATAGAATGCCATCCGTTTCGTCAAAAGTCATCATCGTCTCAGGCCAATGCACCATCGGAGTGAGATAAAAACGAAGCTTATGTCGTCCCAACGCAAGGAAATCTCCGTCTTTAACAAGATATTGCTCACCAGTAACACCATAAAAGCCTTCAATCATGCCGAAAGTCAACTTATTTCCAACAATGACGATGTTGGGATAATGTTGTTTAATCAGCCGGATAGATCCGGAATGATCCGGCTCCATGTGATTTATAATCAGATAATCGATAGGACGGTCACCAATAACCTGTTTGATCTTGCGGAGATATACTTCAAAATAACAGATGTCGACTGTATCGACAAGAGCTACCATCTCATCATCAATCAAATAAGAGTTATACGAAACTCCGTATGGCAACGGCCACATTCCTTCAAAAAGATGTTTCGTTCGGTCGTTTACTCCCACATAGTGGACGTTTCCTTTAATTCCAGTTTTTTGTTCCATTCTATTTTTGAGTTACAAATAAATGAGTTACGAGATGCGAGCTATAAACTAAATCATCATCGCGCAAAGATACTTTATTTTTCTGAATCCTCGAATTCCTTTCCCTGATATGCCCCCCTTTCTTTCATTCTTTTTTGAACGCGGGCGGTAAATTCATAATTTTTTAATCCCCAGTCGGGTGCAATTAATAATTCACGGGGCGATTGAGAGACAAAACGCTCGAGTACAATATCCGGGCGCAAATGTTCGACATAATCTATAACAAGCTCGATGTACTCGTCCACATCAGTAAAGAGATGAAAGTCGGCAGGATTTTGTTGATATTCACGAGCCATACGGGTACCACGGATTAACTGAAGCTGATGCATCTTCAAAGTAGACAAAGGCAGTTTGGAAAGCTCTCCCGCCTGTGCGACAATATCATTATGAGATTCCCCGGGCAATCCAAGAATGACATGGCCACCGGTTAAAATTCCGCTTCCGGCAGTTCGTTGAACGGCATCCGCAGTGGCCTCATAAGAGTGCCCCCGGTTTATTCTTTTCAAAGTCTCATTGTTAGTCGTTTCAATGCCATATTCCACTAATAGAAACGTCTGCTTGTTCAAAATCTCCAAATAATGCAAAAGACTATCCGGCATACAATCCGGACGTGTACCGATCACAAGCCCCACTACCCCATCTACACTCAATGCTTCTTCATATTTCCGTTTCAGCGTTTCAAGTTCCGAATACGTATTTGTATAAGCCTGAAAATAGGCCAGATACCTCATCTCGGGATATTTGTGAGCAAAAAACAGCTTTCCTTCCTCCAATTGTTGAGAAATGCTTTTCTCCGTGCGACAATAATCGGGATTAAAAGTCTGGTTATTGCAATAAGTACAGCCTCCCTGCCCTTTTGTTCCATCCCGATTCGGGCAGGTAAATCCGGCATTCAAAGAAATCTTCTGTACCTTAAAAGGGAAATAACGCTTTAGGAAATACGGAAACTCGTTGTATAATGGCTGATTCATTTTATACATTCTTTTAGTTGGGAACAAACATAAGAAAAACCAAGTAAACTTGAAAGACTCATGTTACTTTTCTTACGAAAAATCACGATACAATGCAAGTATCCTTTAAGAACGGTTTATCCGGCATAACTATGCATTCCCCCTAACAGAAAGTTTACTCCAAAATAAGTAATCAATACCGTGAGGAATGCCACGATCGAAAACAAATGGAAAAATAATGGACGACGGAAATAGTGCAATGAAGCCGGATGCAACGCCAATGCGTACACCAGCATTGTAATGAGCGCCCACACTTCTTTCGGATCCCACCCCCAGTAACGTCCCCACGATACATTTGCCCAGACTGCCCCTACAAAAATGCCGATAGCCAACAGAAATACTGCCGGATAAAGAATAATCCTGCTAATCAATTGTAAGCACTCTACCGATTCCCTGTATTCTTTGTGAGTGAAACGTAGAATAAAAGCAGCCACACCATTGAGCATCACAAATGCCAACAACGAATAGGCCACCATGATTACTACCACATGGATGGACAAAAGAGGAGATGCCAGAACCGGCATCAATTTCGTGATTTGCGGATTTGCTTCGCCCAACATGGAAACTAACAAAGCCAGTCCACACAACAGAAATCCAAAAGGGAGAATCAGTATAAACCGTTTCTGAAGATAAAACGAAAGTATTAGAGTTACCCACGCCATGAACTGCATCGTCTCATATCCATTGGATAAGGGCAAATGATTGCCTATATATCCCCGCAAAGCGATAGTCAGGGTAAGATAAAGGAAAGGAATGATAAGCAGAACGTTCAATCCCAGTGTCCACCGACGATCAATAGGACGCTGATGACCCAACGTCTGACAATAAAAAAGAAATGCCAATACTCCTATAACGAGGCATCCCATAGCTAACGGTTTTGTATAATCGCACGTATTATATAATTTCTCAGCCCGAAATGCCATATCAGACGGCAGTGTATCACCAGCCATCTTTCGCTGATACATTTTCATTTTGTCCAACAAAGCAGAAACTCCGTTAAAATCTTTTTTTACTATCATCTCCTGTAGGTAACCAAAAGATTTACGGATAAAAAGCCATTCGCCTTCATTCATCTCTTTAGGAAGTAAATCATTTTGTGCATACCAGTCAAGAGTGTGTGCCCCTAATTGTCGGTGAGGAAATATCTTCAGAAACGTACCGGAATAGAGCATCGAAATCAGATTGTATTTTTCATTCGCCTCTTCGATGCCTCGCCTATCAGCAACATCTTCGCCAGAAAGAATGCGGGCATTCAAACCGTCCAGTTTATACTGGTTGATTTCATCGATATAATCATCCAATGAAGCATAAGTATCTTTTATATTCAAGGCATGGCGAACAGTACCACTTTTTATCTTAATCATGGGCTGTTCTTTCCAACTACTATAATAGAACAACCAGCCTGTGAAAACCTGTTCGGGAGAAAAGCCCCGATAAGAAGTGTTACCATATAATTTAAGCGTGAAATCCTTTGCCAATGTTTCCAATGGACAGACACGGTTATTATACATTACATATAAGTCGCCAAATTTTGCAGCCACCGTCTGTGGCAATACTTTGGGAATCCCGGCAGCAGACAAGGAAAATAAAGAAGGAACTAAAAACAGAAATACAGCAGCACCTCTCTTAAGTAAAGGGTTGTTAAGCAATTGACGAAAATGACCCTTCTTCGAAAAGAGAACCAATAAACAAGAAAATAATAGGAGTGCATATCCGATATAAGTCACGGCAATGCCACAAGGGTCATACGATATGGAGAGAGTAGTTCCTCCTGCTTCATCATATCCAGACTGACAAAAGCGGTATCCGCGATAGGATAAAATGTGATTCATAGAAACCTCTCCATATGCAATTTCATTGGTGCGATTATCGTCTATCTTCAGTGTACTTACAAAGTCCATTGGTGCATGAGTGCCCTCATAATATTGGATTTGGAAGTCGGCCAATGAGACATTGAAAGGAAAATCCCGGTGAGCATCTGCATCATTTTGGAATGAATGAGCTACTTCCCCTTTCATCATGCGCAGTGTACCATGCTCCCCCCACATCCAAGTGATAAAAGCCCCTGCTAATATTACCAAAAAGGATAAGTGCAACAAAGCGACAGGAACGTGTTTTTGTAATTTCTGCCGATACATATATAGAAGACTGGAAACGGCTAACGTTCCCCATAGGACAGCGAAAGCAGGTGAGTCATAAATATGTGCATTCACGTAGTCCGTTCCAAAGATTTTTTCTAAAATGGTTGCCCCGGCAAGTACCAACAACACGATTGCTAGGAGAGAGAAAGGGATTACCTTCAGTAATTTGGTATTATGATACATTCCTGAATATGTAAAAATCACCGCAGAGTCCTATATATATCTGAGGTCTGCGGTGAAATGAATATTAAATAGAATTGATAAACTCTACAATTGCATCGCGATCTTCCTTGCTTAATTGACGAAATTTCTCCACCGATTTCCGGGCATCGCTTTGGGGATTTCCATGCCACATGATTGCCTCAATTACGTTGCGAGCGCGGCAGTCATGCAAACGGTCGCTATGTCCGGAGCAGACAGGCGAAAGGCCACGCCCCCAAAGAGGAGTCGTACGACACCATGCATTGCGAATATCATTCTGCATGAACAGACGGTGTTGCACCATGTCCGAATATGGCCATATGGTCTGGTTGGGATAGCGTGGCAAGCGGCTATCACCATCTTCAAAAAATCCATTCGGATCGGTGAACTTATCATCTCCTGTCTTCCAAGAAGGACGATGACAAGAAGCACAACCAATCTCGCGGAACAACTGATGTCCTTTTTGCACCGTTGCATCATCCAAATTGCGAGCAGCAGGTACGGCAAGTCCACGGTGCCATACCATAAAGTCTACATAGTCGTTATCAGTCATTTCAACCGGAAGTTCCTTGTTCATCAAATAGTCATAGATGTCCTTCTTCACATCCCCCGTCTTATTCCATTCAGGGAAGAATTCATAGAATTTAGCCTGTACATCAGGATCATTCGCCGATATATCGGCATACGTTTGCGTCATATAATGATATCGACGATCACTACGGGTGACATTGGTGATATTCCAAATCGCATTCGAACCTGCGGCATCCTGCAAAGGTCCGCGACTCAGCGCATAAGTGAACCGGAAGGGATGGTTAGTCTTTCCATATGTCTTGGTCCATTCACCATTGGCAAAAATACCGGGATTCAACTTAACACCATACTTCTCCTGTTTGGCATATTCCGCTTTCAATGAGTCATCGGGAATGGCATCAAGTAATCCTGTACCATAAATTCCAATAGTAGACTCCAGACGTACTTTTACCTTTGAATAGGCAATCGGCTGATTGTTTGCCTCCAATGGAACATAATAAGCATCTTCCGGAATCGTTACCTCAGGATAAATCAGACTGTATGTTTCACCATCAGGAAATTTATTTCCCCATTCATCAGCATACGGTAGCCATTTAATGTCTATTTTACTCTCATCAATCGGGGCTTTGAAAGGCTCCATCGCCTTAGTTTGCGGCATTCCGGTCAATGAAGTCAAATAGCTGTTGTCATCTTCATTATAAATTACCAGCAGATATCCGTTCCCCCATTCATCAGCTCGATAACGCTCCATACGTTTACCATGCCCATAACCCGGATGACAAGACATACAGGAGTTTCGCACATACAACGGACCAAGCCCTTTGAAGGGAGCCGTATTTTGTGTATAAGTACGTTCAAAAAAGTACTCCCCATATTTGAACCTGTCGCTCAACCCGGCTTTCTCAACCGCTGGTGTCGGATCCTCAAAAGCAGAAGCGGAACTGTTGAAAGTAGTTCCCAACTCTCCACCGGCATACCACTCGGCATCTGTAATGGTATCATCCCCACCGACTTCAACCAATGGATCGTCATCATTACAGGCAGACAATCCAAATAGTGCCATGCCTGCTACGAAGTAATGTAATTTAGTTAATTTCATACCTAACCGTTTACTGATTATTTAGCCAATTGCGCTTTAACTTCCGATAGAACGTTGTCTAATGCTTTACAAGCATCCATGGCTTCCTGGCACGAAGCATCCTGATAGTTCAAGACGAAAGGAGCCTTCATCGCTTTGATTTTGGCAAGTGCATTGCTTATGGCAGTTGTAGTCTTCGTGTCCAATTCGGCATTGACAGATGCAATGTAAGCATGCAATGACAAAGCTTCATTGCGTTCCCCTTCGATACCCCCCATATAGGCATTATCAATACTGATAATATTATCATAGAAGTCAGTGATGGACATGTAGCTGTAGGGAGATTCAATGTAATTTCTGTCTTCACCGGTATGCGGCTTTCCGATTTTAGAAGTCCCCACTTCATCGGCAATAGTCTTGCAACCATCCACGATAGCCTGCACGGCATGTGTCCAAGTTTTATACGTACTTCCGGCTTTTCCTGCCGATAACATATTCTGCTGATATGAGTTATCTCCGTTTGCTACGGTTACGCTCAATTCCAGATCATCCACCACTTTCTCCACACGGTTTTGGGCTACATTATCCTCACCTGCCCATGAAATTTGCAACTGGAAACATTTGTTGCGAAGATCACCGGCTACCGCAGCAGCATAAATCAATTCATCGTTTGTAATTTCGGATACCGGTTTTGCTTTACCATCCTTAAAGATGATATACTCAATGCCGTGAAAACCCAACAGAGCATTTCCTAAGTGGTCGCCCGCCCATACATCAGCGTCTTCCGCTGCCATATCGGCAATGTGTGAAGCATTGCCCAACTCTTTTTTCAACGCTGTCAAATCCAAAGGCCATGAATCAATGTGCGGATCAATACCAAAGTCGCTGGCAGCACCAAACAAAAAAGCTTCACTCTTTTCCCACCAAGCACGAGCTTCCAAAAAGATTTCACAGGCAGCCTGTACATTGGCATCCGTCTTAGCAACTTTCAGTGCCTGAAGTTTTTCCTCAAGCATTTCCGTATTATCAGCCAAATTCTTATAAGTGACCGTCACTGTGTGATCCGTGAATTGCTGAATGATTTTTTCATACATTTCATCCTTCTGTCCTGAAGTATCGTCAACATCGTCATCATTACTGCATGAACTAAAACTACATGCCATAGCTGCTATCATTGCAGCATACAAAGAGAATTTAAAAAACACTTTCATACCTAATTTATTATTTTAAAAGATTTATTACTTAATAAAGAAACCACTGTAGGCAATACCTAAAGAAATAGAAGGTTCGTTGTTGTATTCGCTCTTGAAAAAACGTTTTGAATATTCAGCTTTTATAACAATCTCTTTCATTGGATAGTAGTTGAGACCTAATGCCATACGATGCTTGTCAGTCCATGTGTAATCTGTCAGTGCAGATACAGGAATATAGGAATCATAATACTCATAACGTCCAAACATATAGAGCTTGTTACCCCTATCATGCAACTTGCTGAATTGAGAGAAGATGTCGTATCCAGCTTCCATTCCACCGCATAAAGCAGCTTTACCTACATAGCTCTTTTTATAAGGAGAAGTGTTGGATTGTCCGAAATTGAATTTGGATATTTGTTCAGCATCACCCAAATGACCATAATCGAAATTACCACGTACGATCCAATTATGCCCGTGATAATCAAAATCGATAGTACCTATTGCAACAGCACCTTTTGTATTCTTATACTTACCCTCGTCGGCCATCAACGTATTGTTGAAACTATGCCCGTAATAACCACTCACCCCTATACGCATACCGGGTATAGAATAATTATCTACACGGGCTGCTACCGCATAGTTATTGGCAGGAGTAAATTCGAAAGCCGATCCTGAACCCTTCTTAATCCATTGGTCTTTAGAAAAATTCAGTGAATTGAGAGCAGGCATACCCATAACTTCATAACGCCACTTTCCTATTACCCCCCAAATGCTGATACCGGTTTCATGCCATGTACATGGCATGATGGTGTTTTCTCCCTCAGGACGATAAACGGTGAAAAACTCAGTTGGTAAATGATGAGCATTGGTATATCCTACAGGAATTACCATATGTCCTCCGCGAATGTTAAAACCTTTCCCGAACGATTTCTGAATCCAAAATTGTTCCAAAGCGACTTCACCACCGCGTTCAACTTCTTTCTCCCACTCGCCTGCTTCTTCAGCTTCCATTTCCACAGCCGACTCCGTTCCTCCGTGTTCAAACTCAATTTCGGTTCCCATTGTCCATCCTTTGCCGAAGTCGTAACCTATCATCACAACGACATGGGGCAGATCAAACTGCCCGTGACCTTTTGCGTCTTTATAGTCTTCGGCTTTAGAATAGCGATTAAAGTTATCACTATAGAAGTTTCGGGTCATCACTGCTTCACCATAGCCACCTAATATGAGACGTGACTTCTTCTTCTGATTCTGAGATGTTTCTTCTGTGTTTTCTTTATTTGCCGTTGCTGTATTCTGTGCGTAAGTACTTACAATCAGAGCAATCAAGCATAAAGAGATCAATACAATTTTTCTTCTCATTTTGCTTTATTTTTTATAATTTTAAGTAGCGGCAAAGTTATGGGAAAGAGCAAGAGTAGAAAATACCAAGAATTAGGTATTATTTCGTTGAAGTTGGTTATCAATAGGTATTAAAGTCTTATACATCATTATTAAATATCAATGTATAAGTTATTGGGGAATGTGGATAAATGTTTGTATTATGATTTGCTGTGAATTGATATAAAATTTTCTAACAATCGGATTAGCGGACAATTTAAATACCATCAGATCTTTATCAGAATTCAAAACCCAACCAATAAATAAGACGATACTCAATAAAAACAGTAACCACTTAATAGCGTCTAAATATGGAAAGTCTATCATATATGGATAAAAGATACAATATGAAATCATTAAAGGAATCATAGGGAAAAATAATAACTTCCCCAATTTAAAAAAATGCTTCATGTAATCAATTATTCGTTAGACAATATAGATTCAATTTTCTCTCAAAGAGCCCCATTTCCCTCATCTGTTTTTACAGGGAGGGAGAAGAAGATTTTCTTTTCGGTACGTGCGCGATTTTAACGGCCTTTTGTGAGTCCTTACTTTTAATTCTGATATATTCCATTTTCATATTGATAGTAATTTAACAGGTTAATAATAAACTACGGCAAAGGTAAACTAATCACCGAAAGCCGATAGACATACATTTTCCTAGATTGTTTTATATTACAAATAGTTTGATTCAAAATGAATTATTTGTAAGGAAAGTGCCAATATATGTTATGCCTCGTATGTATATATCTTACGGGGCATAACATATACTGATAACGGGTGTTCCATCTATAATTATTAATTCTATGGTTATTTTCATAGTTATCAATAATCAATCCTTTACTTGACTTAGTTGAATTACTGTCAAATTAGCAATAGTTTTCTCTATATATGGATATATACTTTCTAAGATAGGTTGTGTGTGTGTTTAATAGGAGGAGGGGGGGAGTACCACCTATAGATACACAAACACAAAAGTATATAGAAGGCTGATTAAGGATTTTTGGAAAAAATAAAAGCCATTTTGTCCCCTTTACCATAAACAGGCTTTTAACTAAAAAGTCTTAGCCTACCGCGTAATCAATCAGACCATAATAGATTTTATTAATTAGACCATATATTATTGATATTCCATATTAGAATTACCACATAAAAGATGCGTCATAGCTGCTATATATAAATCCATCTTGGCCCCACATATGAAATGTTTTTGGATATTCATCTTCAAAAAAAGACCATACAAAATTTTGCTCTCTTTCATATCTTTCAATATACTTTTTTACCGGCAAATTTTTAGTGGCTCTACCTAACAGTCCTGCATAATAAGCATATTCGATATATCCCAAATTAACATTAAATTCGATATAAAAAATCATGATGCAGCCGACATTCTCAATCGGATTTACTATTTCCTCTGATGTGTAATATATACTAAAACTATTTACGATTTCTTCCCCATCCACCTTTGAATGCGTTTTTACAACATTTCCATCCTCATATTCAATATTTGTTACCTCTGTTTTATTTCCAGACCGTTTAAAATAGCATAAATGTCCTTCCGAGGTATAGTCGAAATTCCAAGTTTCAGTGCTTCCGTCCGATGTAGAAGATTCGCAATATTTTACAAACCCATTATCTCCAAGTTCCATATCATAAGTAGTAATAATGGGAATTACAGTTCTCGAATCTTCAACCGTCATTCTCACATATCGTTCTCGATTCACTGCTCTTGTCACATCATGGTACTCAAAAGATATTTTCAAGATGCAAGGGTATTCTATTTTGGTAACAAGTTCCTGGTTATTATAAGAAAGCAACATACCATTAAGGCCTTGTAACCGTTTCCCGGTAAACACATTTGATGGATCGACCACATCCGTTCTGTCATCACCACATGCAGTAAAACTTAGACATGTCACCGATATAATAAAAATATACGATAAAGCTCTTAATGTTTTCATTACTAAATATATTTACATAAAAGACAAACTATCATTTTGCTTTTATAACGAAATAACTTCTATTTTTTCAGTGTATTGGTTCCCAGATAAAACTGAAATCTTGAACAAAATATTGTGTGTAAGCTGTGAAGTTCGTTGGATATCCGTCTTCATTCAGTGTCCATGATAATTCATAATCAAACCAAGTCCCCCAATGAGTTTGCCATACAGGTAAGTTCCGAGTTGCTTTACCCAATAACCCTGCATAAAACGCATAATTCATATTTTCCATATAAACATCGAACTCTTCTTCATAAAGCATAATGCCACCCATGTTTTCAATAGGATCTATTATTTCATCTGATGTATAATAGGTATGACAAGTACGCCATCCTGTCTCACAAGATGAAGAGCTTTTTATAATATTCCCATTTTCATATTCTAAATTTGTCGCAAAACCATCCCTTCCTTTACGTTCAAAAAAGCTTAGATATCCTTCCGATGTATATTCGAAGTTCCATTTTTTTATTTTACCCTCAGTATCTGTTTGCTCACAGTATTTCACAAATCCGTTATTGCCAATCTCCATGTCATATGTTTGCCTATTGTCCCTACCTAAATCTTCAATAGTCATTCTCACATATCTCTGTTCATTGACAGCTCTTGTCACATCTTGGTATTCAAAAGAAATTTCCATTTCGCCAAAGTCTTTTATTTTGGTAAGAAAACCTTCCTCATTATAAAAAAACACCTTTTCCGACAACCATCTAAGGCGGTCGCCTTTAAATACATTCGATGGATTCACAATATCCGTTCGAGTATATCCATCACTCTTATTACATGAGGTAAAATTAAAAAAGATTACCATCAAAACCAAGATATTGGTTAAAGTTCTTAATATTTTCATTATTAAATATACTTTTATCTATAATCATTATTATTTACTAGGTAATTCTAGTTGCTCATAATAGGACATTCCTACATTTAAGTAGGCGG
>OODP01000214.1_pt1 | contig 59590 bp, 37 predicted proteins | sample 1671011 | NCBI WGS metagenome assembly OODP01 (sample SAMN06348113, study PRJEB24527) | human gut metagenome | biome: human gut; feature: ankylosing spondylitis patient; material: feces | host: Homo sapiens | place: China | collected 2015-10
ACCTCTCTAAGAGAGAAATTCTTCAGATTTCTCGTCAACGTGCTAAGTTGGAGAAGACTTTAGGCTCTATTGCTGATCTGACTCGCCTGCCTTCTGCTTTGTTCGTTATCGACGTAATGAAAGAAAACATCGCTGTTCGCGAAGCTAACCGTTTGGGAATTCCTGTATTCGGTATCGTTGATACTAATTCAGATCCCACGAATATTGACTTCGTAATTCCGGCTAATGATGATGCTACTAAGTCAGTAGAGGTTATCCTTGATGCTTGCTGCGCAGCAGTGCAGGAAGGTTTGGAAGAAAGAAAAGCCGAAAAAATCGATATGGAAGCAGCCGGTGAGGCATCTGCCACTAAAGGCAAGAAAAAATCTGCAAAAGCAAGACTCGATAAGTCTGATGAAGAGGCAATAAATGCTGCTAAGGCTGCTGCGTTCATCAAGGAAGACGAAGAGGCTTAATTTTATATAGTTGAGAGTTGAGAGTTGAAAGTTGAGAATTACCTTTTAGGGTGGTTCCCTTCTCTCAAATCTCAACTCTTAACTGCTTTATGAGGAATTATTAACTATAAAAATATAAAGATATTATGGCTGTAACAATGGCTGATATAACCAAGCTTCGCAAAATGACAGGAGCTGGTATGATGGATTGCAAAAATGCGTTGACTGAAGCAAACGGTGATTTCGACGGTGCAATGAAGATTATTCGTGAAAAGGGACAGGCAGTTGCTGCAAAACGTTCTGATCGTGAAGCTTCTGAGGGATGTGTTCTTGTAAAAGTTGCTGATGGTTTTGGTGCTATCATTGCTTTAAAGTGTGAGACGGATTTTGTTGCAAAGAATGAAGATTTCATCAAACTGACCCAGGCTATTTTGGATGCTGCTGTGGCTAACAAATGCAAAACTTTGGAGGAAGTGAAAGCTCTTTCAATGGGAGATGCTACTATTGAGCAAGCCGTAACTGACAGAAGCGGTATCACTGGTGAGAAAATGGAATTGGATGGCTACATGACTTTGGAAGGTGCTTCTATTGCCACTTATAATCATCAAGGAAAGAACTTCCTGTGTACAATGGTTGCTTTGAATAAGGAAGTTGATCCGAAAGTAGGCCACGAAGTTGCAATGCAGATTGCTGCTATGAATCCAATTGCTGTAAACGAAGCAGGTGTGCCGGCTGACGTATTGGAAAAGGAAAAAGAAATTGCTGCTGACAAGGCTCGTCAAGAAGGTAAACCTGAGAACATGATTGAAAAAATCGCTATGGGTCGTATCGGTAAGTTCTACAAAGAAGTATGTCTGCTGAATCAGGAATATATTCAGGATGCTAAGAAGACAGTTGCTGATTACTTGAAATCAGTGGATAAAGATTTGACTGTAACAGCTTTCAAACGTTTTACTTTAAGAGCTGAATAATAGATAGAGATAGGAAAGACATGGGGTTTTGAAATGTCTTGATCTTTGCAAAATCACCCTTACTATAAAATTGACCTGAACCTCGAGAGTTGGATAGAAAACTTAGGAGTACAGTTCGAATATAGTAAGGGTGATTTTTGGGCTTTAGATGGCTTTTGTGGAATGACTTTTACCGTTTTTAAATTGTGATAAATATAATCTTCTTTTTTGAAGGCTTGTTATACGTCTGATTACAATACTGTTTATTCCACTTCTTATGATTCTTTTTTGGTTCCATGCCTCGTTTCATTTGGTAACAGTACTTTATAAAGGTGGAAAATATCTTTATATAGAATTAGTGAGAGGAAAACCGAATAAAGTTTAAATAAGATTTCAACCTACAGGTTTGGATTTTGTATATCCTTCCTTTTTTAGTAAATCCAATACCTTTTGTTTGAAATCACCTTGTACAATGATTTCTCCATCTTTGGCTGAACCTCCGACTCCGCACTTTGATTTCAGCAATTTACCCAATTCTTTCAAGTCATTATCTGTGCCTACAAAGCCGGTAATAAGTGTTACGACTTTTCCACCCCGATTTTTGCGATCCAACTGTACTCGCAGGTTTTGTAGTGCAGGTTCTAATGTGACTTGCTCCTCGTCATCTTCCATTTCGTAATTAAAGTTCGGATTGGTGGAATAAACCACATTCAGACGTTCCTTCCAGTCATTATTTTTCATGTCATTTATACTTTTATGGGATCAAAAATAATATTTTGTAGAAACACTTGCAATCTTTTTAAGTTTTTATCGTCTAATAAAATAGAATGAAATGACTAAATAAGGAAAGATGAAACGATACTTCTGGCTGATTGCACTATGTCTTTGGACTGTGGTCTCCTTTGCGCAAACTTTTAAAGGGAAGGTGACGGGTGAAAATGGAATTCCGATACCCTATGCAGCTCTCTATCTGAAGGAATTGAAATGGGGATTTACGACAGATGATAACGGATGTTTCCAAACGACTCTGAAAGAAGGGAATTATACGTGTGAAGTTTCTTCATTGGGGTATATGGGACAAACTTTACTAATAAAGGTTCCGGCAAAGGGATTGGAAAAGAACGTGGTGCTTGTCGAACGGATTTACTCCCTTGATGAAGTGAATGTAAAAAAAGGGGCAGAGGATCCTGCTTATGCTGTGATGCGGAAAGCAATAGCAAATGCACCATATTATCGAAAGCAAGTGCAGGGGTTTGAGGCAAATACATATCTGAAAGGTTCTGGTAAAATGACGAGTATTCCAGCGGTGCTAAAGCTGTCAAAAGAAGTCAGGACAGAATCGAAAAAATATATGGGAAAGTTGTTTTTGTTGGAAGAAGAACGTGATGTGACTTTTAGGGCTCCCGATACCTGGGAAGGGCATGTTAAGGCTTATAACAATACATTCCCGGAAGAGATAAGCGTACAAATAGGACTTACTACCATTAATCTTTATGAACCTACTATCTTTGGCAAGGTATCTCCGCTAAGTGCTGGGGCGTTTACTTATTATCGTTTTCAGCTTGAGGGGTGTTATGCGGAAGGTGGTTATCTGGTTAATAAGATAAAGGTCATTCCTCGAAATGATAATCCGCGTTTGGTGGCAGGTGATTTGTATATTATTGAGGATCTGTGGTGCGTATCAGCGGCCGATCTGTACATTCGGATGAGTGGATTGAAGGCTACGGTCAAGATTATTTGTAAAGAAGTACAGCCTTCCGCTTTTTTGATTACTTCTACCAGTATGGAGACTGCCATTAATATGATGGGGTTTAAGGCTGAAGCCTCTTATCTGGCTTCCATTCATTACACTCATGTTAATATTGCCAAGCAAATTGTAGGACAGGAGAAAGAAGAAGACGTTCCATTGCCTACGATCGCTGTGCAGTCGAAAAAACAGCAGAAGATTCAGCAGCAAATTGATCTCTTGTCCTCTAAAAAAGATATTACGATACGGGAGGCTTATAAACTTTCAAAATTGATAGAGAAAGCTTCGGAGCTTGCAGATACTTTAAGGCCTGTGCATAAATACGAACGCGCCTCGGAGGTAGGTAATCGGACATTAACTACTGATTCACTGGCCGATAAAAAAGACTCTCTTTATTGGGCGGCAATCCGTAGTGTCCCATTGAAGCCGGAAGAGTTACAAAGCTATTTGAATAAAGAAAAAATAGTGGCAAGTAGGGATTCGCTTCGGCACGATAGTATACGGGAACAATCGATTGGTGGTAAAATATTTCAAGCGATATTTGTAGGAGACACATATCGTACAAAAAACAAAAAAATATGGTTGAGTCTTGATGGGCTACCTTCATATATACCCGAATACAATTTTGTTGACGGATTTTGGCTGGGGATAAAATTGGAAACGGGTGTGAAATTGTCTGATGCAACTCAGCTTCGTATAACGCCTTCTCTATATTATACTACTGCTCGAAAAGCTATAGTAGGCCAAGGAATCATAACACTTGACTATGCTCCGCGTCATCGGGGAAAGTTGAGTCTTTCCGGAGGAGTGTTGTCTGCTGATTATAATGGAGAAAGTGGTGAGGCGCGTTTGGTGAATGCTTTGGCTACATCATTGTTTGGACGTAATGATATGAAATTATATGATAAACGCTTCCTCTCGGTCGATCATGCTATCGAATTAGTGAATGGATTGCTGTTTTCTGCTTCATTGACTTGGCAGCAGCGTAAGATGCTTGATAATCATATTTCGAAGAGTTGGTTCAAGCGAGAGGCCGAACCGAATATTCCACCTGTTAGTTCTTTTAAGCCTATGCCCGAGAATGAACTGTTGAAAGCCTCTTTTGGTTTAGAGTATACTCCTGCACATTATTATCGGATGATACAAGGGCAGAAAATATACGAGACTTCGAAGTTCCCTACATTTTCTGTTCAATACGATCGCGGTTTTCCTGTCAATGACGCAAAGCTTTCATCAATTTATAATTTTGCACAGTTTACTGTTCGGCAGAATATAGAGTTCGGTATGTTCAACAGTCTGTATTGGTATGTGAATACAGGGATGTTTTGGGATAAAAAGAATATGCAGTTTCCTGATTTTAAACATTTTGCTACGAGTAGTTTCCCCTTGACGGGACGTAGCTTCAATACAGGTTTTTCGCTATTAGGAAATTATGCTTATTCAACGAATACACGTTGGATGCAAGCGAATGTATCATGGTATACACCTTATTTATTATTGAAGTATCTTCCTTTCTTGAAAAAGAAAAACTTTGATGAAGCTTTGCATTTTCGTTCACTCGTGGTCTATGAATATAGGCCCTATTCCGAATTGGGGTATTCAATAGGCTTTTCTGATATAGCCCGCGTTGGTGTCTTTGCTGGATTTGATTCTTTTAAATTCCGTTCAGCCGGTGTTTCCGTGAGTATCCCTTTGTCACTGTTTTCGGGAGATTAGTACTCTATGTAGAAATTATGTTAACCTTCTGTTACAACTCGGCTGCTTTTCGGAAAAATAGTGTAAATTTGTCGGTCTCTAATCTAAAAGCATGAAAGAAGTGACAATGGATCATCAGATACAGCCAAAAGACAGCATGAGAGTACCGGAGCCTACTTTACGTAGGTTGCCCTGGTATTTATCGAATGTCAAATTGCTGAAACAGAAGGGAGAACGTTATGTCTCTTCTACACAGATATCCAGAGAAACCAACATAGACGCTTCGCAGATTGCGAAAGACCTTTCGTACGTCGATATTTCTGGTCGTACCCGCGTGGGGTATGAGGTAGATACGTTGATTACAGTACTAGAACAGTTCCTTGGTTTTACGGATATTCACAAAGCATTCCTGTTTGGAGTCGGTAGTCTTGGGGGGGCTTTGCTGCAGGATTCTGGTCTGAAACATTTTGGTTTAGAGATTGTCGCTGCATTTGACGTGAATCCTGCTCTTGTGGGCACTAGCTTGAATGGTATTCCCATTTTCCATTCGGACGATTTTGTGCAGAAGATGCACGAATACGATGTGCATATCGGTGTATTGACCGTGCCGATCGAGATTGCACAATGCATTACTGATACGATGATATCCGGAGGAATTAAAGCTGTCTGGAATTTTACTCCTTTTCGGATTCGTGTGCCCGAGAATATCGTTGTTCAGAATACTTCTCTTTATGCCCATCTGGCTGTTATGTTTAATCGATTGAACTTTAACGAATTTAAATAATGAAGATTATAGCTGTAGGTATGAACTATGACCGGCACAATAAAGAGTTGGGCCATACGTTAATAAATAAAGAGCCGGTTATCTTCATGAAACCCGATTCGGCGATATTGAAAGACGGCAAACCGTTTTTTATTCCCGATTTTTCGGATGAAGTACATTATGAAACCGAGCTGGTGGTACGCATCAACCGTTTAGGAAAGAATATAGCAACGCGCTTTGCTCACCGCTATTACGATGCCGTGACTGTGGGGATCGACTTTACAGCTAGAGATTTGCAGCACCGTTTTCGTGAAGCAGGTAATCCTTGGGAGTTATGTAAAGGTTTTGATAGTTCAGCGGCCATCGGAACCTTTGTCCCCGTAGAACGTTATGCCGATATACAGCAGTTGCATTTTAATCTGACCATCGATGGTCAGGACGTGCAATCAGGATGTACATCGGAAATGTTATTTAGTGTGGATGATATTATAGCCTATGTAAGCCGATTTGTAACGCTGAAAATAGGTGATTTATTGTTTACGGGAACTCCTGCAGGGGTAGGTCCCGTTAGTATGGGGCAACATTTGCAGGGATACCTTGAAGGAGAGAAATTGCTCGACTTTTATATTCGTTGATTTGATAAAACAAGCTCCCGTCCGGGATGCCTTGGAGAGGCTATTTCTTCCTCACCGATGAAGAGCCTCTTCCTCACCGATCAAGGTGCCCTTCCTCACCGATGAAGGTGCCCTTCCTCACCGATGAGGAATGTCCTCGGCACCGATGAGGAAAACAAGGATGAATTTGCCTATGAAACGATATCTATTATCACTGTTTGTTTTTGTATTATTTTTGTTTTCCGCTTCAGCGCAGAACCGTTTTGTTACGCTTGATTGGCAGGAACTCCCTCCTGTACAGACGCTTCCGTCTGTTGTCGAACATTTCCCTCTGCCTGATGATTATCGTTCCTATACTTATAAAGTAGATATTGAATTCCCCGAATTTGAGGATGTTGATGAGGAATCTGCCAAAGTTCTTGCCACAAGTAAGGTCACACTACCGGCTTATCCCCAGGTGGAGAGTACGGTTCAGGTTTCGGCACACAAAGGTATCTTGAATGTCAGTTTTATTCCCGTTGTTTATCGGAACGGTAGGTATCAACGTGTTAATTCATTTAAATATTCAATAGTTCCTATTCGAGTTATTGAATCACGAGCAGGTTCTTCAACAATCCCCACTGTTGCCAATTCAGTGTTGGCATCCGGTAAATTTGTGAAAATACGTGTTTCTGCATCGGGCGTTTATCGTATAACTTATTCCGAACTAAAACGAATGGGATTTTCGGACCCAAGTAAAGTGCGTCTTTATGGTTATGGTGGCTATTTGCTTTCACGTATTTTTGATGAACATCCCGCAGACGATCTTCCGGAGGTTCCGATGTATCGTGGAGGAGACGCTGTTCTGTTTTATGCCCGTGGTCCGATCAGTTGGAAGCCTACAGGTACTTACTTTACACGTGAAAGGAATTTCTATTCGGATTTTGGTTACTATTTTCTTACGGAAAATGGAGGCACACCTGCAGAATTCCCTACGGAAGAAGCGGTGGCTATTAGTGAGAATAAAATAGAAACTTTTAATGCGTTTGCTCTACACGAAGAGGATTCATATACATGGGGAAAAACCGGTAGGGAATTATATGATGGGTACGATTATGTGGCAGGAAATACACAGAATTATTCTTTTGAATTACCTGGAATCACGAACGATCCCGGTCATATAACCGTTGTTTTTGCTGCTAGGTCAGTTGGGTTGTCCGCGTCCGATGCGACTACTTCGCTTTCTGCTTCTATCAATGGAGTGAAAGTTGGTACCCAGACGATTAGTGGAATTTCATCGAGTAATTCTTATTATACCAAGGCTACTGAGACGACTTTTAACGACTCTTGGACTGGTAATAAGACGGAGAAAGTTACGGTCACATTAACCCACTCCCGTCCTGCAGGAGTATCCGGACGTTTGAATTATATTGTTCTCAATTATCAGCAAGCACTGCGCATGAATAATTCATGGCTCTCTTTTCGTTCTTTAGCTTCTGTTGGCAAAGAGACGACTTTTGTGATTTCAGGGGCAAATTCATCTACAGTCGTATGGGATGTTACTTCTCCTTCGAATTATAAACGGATGAATGGAGTCCTTTCCGGAGATACTTACTCGTTTTCCATACCAGCCAGCAATACATTACGTGAATTTGTAGCAGTAAATACTTCAGGTGCTTTTAATGGAGTAGAGACTGTGGGGGAGGTGCCTAACCAGAACCTTCATGCATTGACGGGAGTCGATATGGTAATTATTGTTCCGGATAAAGCGGGGTTATTGCGCGAAGCTGAACGGTTGGCGCAAGCACACCGTGATCACGATGGAATGACTGTCCAAATCGTCACGGCTCCGCAAGTCTACAATGAATTTTCTTCCGGTACTCCTGACGCTACAGCGTATCGTCGTTTGATGAAAATGCTTTATGATCGTTCGTCCTCAGATGCTGATAGGCCCAAATATCTGTTACTTTTTGGAGATTGTAGTTATGACAACCGCATGATTACTTCTACATGGTCTAAATATAAACCAGCAGATTTTCTGCTTTGTTACCAGTCAGAAAATTCTGTGCAAGAAACGACTTCCTATGTAACCGATGACTATTTTGGTTTTCTGGACAATAAGGAAGGAAACTCTTTAGCATCCGGTAGTCTTGATATCGGTATCGGGCGTTTTCCAGTTCGTACGACAGAAGAAGCTAAAATAGCTGTTGACAAGACAATCGCCTACATGGATAATAAGGAAGTTGGTCCTTGGAAGCGCACTCTTTGTTATGTGGCAGATGATGGCGATAGCAATACCCATATGTCCCAAGCGGATAAACTTGCTGCGATGGTTCAAAAAGATTATCCGGAATTTCAGATCGAACGTATATATGCAGACGCTTTCCGTTTGGAATCGTCAGCTACAGGAGCTTCCTATCCGCAGGCCACATCGCGCTTATTAAAAATGTTCGATCAGGGAATGTTGGTTGTAAACTATACCGGTCATGGGAGTACTACCGCTTGGTCTGCAGAGAATATCCTGACGGCTGATCATATAACTAAACTTTCCTCTGCGCGTTTACCTCTTTGGATAACCGCAACTTGTGATTTTACCCGTTTTGATGACATAGCGACTTCGGCTGGCGAATTGGCTTTTTTGAATGCAAATGGGGGGGCAATAGCATTATTCTCTACTTCACGTGTGGTTTACTCTTATCAAAACTCGACGTTGAATACCGCATTTACTAAGTATCTTTTTTCACGCCAAAACGGAAAACGTTTGACTTTAGGAGATATCATGCGACTGGCCAAGTGTGATCCTACTTTGAGCGGTGATAGTAACAAACTTAATTTTACTCTGATAGGAGATCCTGCCTTGGCATTAACATATCCGGATTATCAAATCGAAGTAGATGAATTTAGTGGTCCATTGACAGATGAAATGCCTTATGTGAAAGCGGGGGGGAAGGTGACGGTTAAAGGACACATACTTACCCCGGACGGTACCCCTGCCGATGATTTTATGGGTACGGTACATCCGTTGGTTTTTGATAGTGAAGAGACTGTCACGACACTCGATAATGCTGGTGAAGGTGCTTTTACTTATAAAGAGCGTAGTAAAATACTTTTCTCTGGAACAGATTCTGTTCGTAACGGACGTTTTGAATTTACGTTCCCTGTACCATTGGATATCAATTATTCCAATGCAAGTGGAATGCTTAGTTTATATGCATGCAATGAAGAAAAGCAAGAGGCGGGAGGTGCTTTTGACCGTTTCTTGGTGGGAGGGACTGCTGATGACCTTGATCCATCGGATACGGATGGCCCTGAAATTATGCTTTATCTGAATACTCCGGATTTTCCTTGGGGTGGGCAAGTCAATGAAACACCCTATTTTGTCGCAGAAATAAAGGACGAGGACGGTATTAATACGGTAGGTAATGGCGTTGGACATGATTTGTCGCTCTGTATTGACGGAAGAACTACCTATTCTCTGAATGATTATTATACTCCGGTTGCGGGAAGTTATACCGAAGGTAAAGTGGCCTTTTCCATACCCGCATTATCTGAGGGCAAACATAGTCTGACTTTCCGTGCATGGGACATAAAGAACAATTCTTCTGTGAAGCAACTTGATTTTGAAGTTGTGAAAGGTCTGCGCCCTGACCTTTTGTCTATTAATTGCACTAAGAGTCCGGCTCGTGAAGAGACTACTTTTGTACTTTCTCATGATCGCCCCGGATCGGAACTTTCCGTACGTATTGCTGTTTGCGATTTTTCCGGACGTGAACTCTGGGTACACAATGAGCAGGGAATATCTAATGGAGGATATTACTATGTTGATTGGGATTTATGCAGTAATGCAGGTCAGCGACTTTCTCCAGGCGTATACTTGTTCCGGGCTTCAATAATCTCTGAAAATAGTAAGGAGAGTACTAAAACAGAAAAGATCGTTATTTTAGCACAATAAATGGATGGGAATCAGGTTTATATCAATAAACCTATATTGCTAAAACCATGTACCGAGTAATCTGTTCAATTGTACTTTTTGTTGTACTTCCTCTCTCTGCTCAGGATAGTTTTGTCACTCTGGATTGGCAGGAACTGCCCCCTGTCAGAACTCTTCCGATGATTACTGAGGATGTACCTTTACCCGATGATTTCCGTTTCTATTCATACGATGTGAAACTGGAATTTCCGGAATTTGCAGCTATTGATCAAGAGACAGTAGATGAGTTTACAAAGAAAAAAGTTGAATTGCCTGAAACCCCTTGTTTGACTACGCATATCGGCATTGCCGACAATAAAGGTTATTTGAGTGTCAGTTTTATTCCTGTAGTTTTTCGGGATGGTGTTTATCAGCGCATTCAATCTTTTAAGTTAGCTTTAGCACGTGGTGAGGCCATACCTCATACACGTGCAATGAATGTCCCGTCTACTAAAAAATCAATTCTTTCTTCCGGTAGATTTGTTAAAATACGAGTCCATGATTCAGGTATTTATCAGATAACTCATGCTGAACTGAAAAATATGGGATTTACAAATCCTGATAAGGTTCGACTTTATGGGTATGGTGGTTATTTATTGTCTCAGGAGTTCGTTAAACATCCGGCAGATGATTTGCCGGAAGTGCCTCTTTATCGAAAGGGAGAAACCGTTTTGTTTTATGCCCGGGGCGTATTGAACTGGATACCCAAAGAAACATATTTTATTCGTGAACAAAACTTCTACTCGGATTATGGCTATTATTTTCTGACACAAAGTGAAGACGCTCCTGCCAGATTCCAAGAAGAAGAGGCAAACGGGCAAAGTGCGAATCGAATAAATACTTTCAATGAGTTCGCACTTTATGAAAAGGATGTTTATTCATGGGCGGATGCGGGACGTGAATTGTATGATGGATATGACTTTATAGCAGGAAATACACAGAATTATAATTTCAAGGTGCCTGATATTGTAGCAGAAACGGGAATGGTGACAGTCGACTTTAGTGCAAAGTCACCGACAGAAGATACCTTTTTAGGAATAGCAGTAGACGGAAAGAACCTTGGACGATTGAAAATAGAAGGTACAGGCAGTGATTACGAAATAAAGGCGAAAGAAGCAATAGGACATTATCTTTGGACAGGAAGTGATAAAGAATCAGTCACTGTGACATTGACACACGAACGTTCGGCAGGAGTTTCCGGCCGATTGAATTATTTGGCACTTAACTATCAGCGACGTTTACGGATGAGCGGGGCATATCTGAGTTTTCGTTCATTGGCTTCTGTCGATAAAGAGACTACTTTTGTGCTTTCCGGTGCCAATTCTTCTACTGTTATTTGGGATGTAACTTCTCCCGTTTCTTATAAGCAGATAAAAGGGAAATTGACAGGAGATACTTACATGTTTACTATTCCGGCTTCTTCCGTATTGCGTGAATTCGTTGCTGTCAATACGGATGCTACTTTTGCGAGAGTTGAGAATAGGGGAGAAGTGCCTAACCAGAATCTCCATAGCTTGGAAGGAATTGATATGGTGATTATCGTATCGGACAAACCGGGATTACAAAATGAAGCAGAAAGGTTAGCTCAGTTCCATCGGGAAAAAGACAGATTGAACGTCCAAGTGGCAACTGCTACGGAGGTCTATAATGAGTTCTCTTCCGGTACTCCGGATGTAACGGCATACCGTCGATTAATGAAGATGCTTTTTGACCGGGGCTCTTCGGATAAAGATCGTCCGAAATACTTGCTACTCTTTGGAGATGCCAGTTATGATAATCGGCTGGTTACTCCCACTTGGAGTAAATTTAAACCGGAAGATTTCTTATTGGTCTATGAATCCGAGAATTCGGTACACGATGGTGTGACAGTATGTACAGATGATTATTTGGGCTTTCTGGACGATGAAGAAGGTGCTGCATTGGGATCCGGTAAGTTGGATATTGGCATCGGGCGCATACCTGTTCGTACGGTTGCCGAAGCAAGGGGAGTTGTTGATAAAACGATCCGGTATATGGAAAATAAAGAGACCGGAGCCTGGAAGCGTATAATGGGCGTTGTCACCGATCATCCTGAGCCTAAGTTTGGGTTGACATTTATGGACAATGCAGTGGAACTGATTGATCAAGTTACAAAAATAGCACCTTTCATCCATGTGGAGCGTGTCTTTCCGGATGCCTATAAACAGGAAAGTTCTGCTACCGGTATTGTTTATCCGCAAGCTATCAAGCGTCTGTCTCAGCTTTTCGAACAGGGAATGTTAGTTGTGAATTATATAGGGCATAGCAGTCCGACTGTATGGTCGGAAACCAATCTGCTAACTTCTGATGACATAGTTAAACTCTCATCTCCCCGTTTGCCTTTATGGGTAACGGCTTCCTGCGAATTTACCCGTTTTGATGCGGTTGGCACATCAGCAGGCGAGTTTGCATTACTGAACGAAAAAGGTGGGGCTATCGCTTTGTTTACTACCACGCGTTCCGTATCGAATGACCCGAGATTAAATCAGGCTTTTATTAAATCATTATTTGATCAATCGGAAGGGAAACGGAGGCGGTTGGGTGATGCCGTTCGATTAGCGAAACGTGATTATGGCTCGGGAAGTAATAAGCTTAATTTCACTTTGATCGGTGATCCGGCTTTGACTTTGAATTATCCGGATTATGAAGTGCAAATAGAAGAGTTTGACGGTCCGTTAACCGAAGAGGTGCCTTTTGCGAATGCCGGAGGAAAAGTAAAAGTAAAAGGTCATATTCTTACTCCTGATGGAGAATTGGCTGATGATTTTACCGGAACGATACATCCGTTGGTGTTGGATAGTGAAGAGAGTATGGCTACTTTAGGGAATACTCAATTCGGTGTTTTTGCATATGAGGCCAGGACAAAGACTTTATTCTCAGGCACCGATTCGGTACGTAACGGGCATTTTGAGTTTACTTTCCCTATGCCGTTGGATATTAATTATTCCGATAAATCCGGGTTATTGAATATTTATGCCTGTGATTCCAATAATCGGGAAGCGGGTGGAACATTTGATGGTTTTCTGGTGGGGGGTACGGCCAGTGATCTGGATCCATCCGATACGGATGGTCCGGCAATCAGGCTGTATTTGAATACTCCGGATTTTCCGTGGGGTGGACAGGTAAATGAAACCCCCTATTTTGTGGCAGAATTGAAAGATGAAGATGGCATCAATACTGTCGGTAGCGGAATAGGACATGACCTTTCTCTCTGCATTGATGGAAAAATTACTTATCCTTTGAATGATTATTATATTCCTGTCTCGGGTAGTTATACTGAAGGGAAAGTTGCTTTTTCCATTCCCGAATTGTCTGAAGGTAGGCATACTCTGACTTTCCGTGCATGGGACATTAAGAATAATTCATCTGTGAAACAGTTGGATTTTGAAGTCGTTAAGGGATTACGTCCCGATCTTTTCTCGATTATTTGCTCAAACAGTCCGGCTCGTGGAGAAACTACATTTATACTTTCACACGATCGTCCCGGATCGATACTTGGTATACGAATTGCTGTTTGTGACTTTTCAGGACGTGAACTTTGGGTGCATAATGAGGAAGGAGTGTCGGATGAAAGTTATTATTATGTGGATTGGAATTTATGTAGTAGTGAAGGGCAACGCCTTGCTCCCGGTGTTTATCTGTTCCGGGCCTCTATTACTTCCGAAGGTAGTAAGGAGAGTACTAAAACCGAGAAAATAGTCATTCTGGCACAATAAAACCATGAAAATCGGGTTTAATATTACAAGTTATTACTTTACCCATTTACTCTCATCTACTCCTATAGTTTGATTAGATTATGAAGAAAATATTTATCTTGTTTTTGCTGTTACTCTCTTTTTCTGTTACTTCATGGGGACAGAAAGACTTGTTCAATCCTATTAATACAGGTGTCAACTCACTTAATATCGCTCCCGATTCACGTGGCGGTGGTATGGGTGATGTGGGAGCAGCTACCGATCCGGATATAAATTCACAGTATTGGAATCCGGCAAAGTACCCTTTTACCATTAGTCGTGCAGGAGTTTCTATTTCTTATACTCCTTGGTTGCGTAAATTAGTTAATGATATCGACCTTGCTTATATGGCAGGCTATTATCGTATAGGAGACTATCAGGCAGTCAGCGCTTCACTCCGTTATTTTTCTTTGGGAGAAGTCCCGGTAGATCAGACGGAGACTAATAACGGTTATACGATCAATCCTTACGAAATGGCTGTAGACGTAGCATATTCCCGTATGTTGTCCGAACGTTTTTCTGCTGCGGTAGCACTTCGCTATATTTACTCGGATTTGGCTTATAAGAAGGATGAAGAAGTTTCTCCAGCTTCTGCTTTTGCAGCCGATATAGCCTTTTATTATACTAATTACATTATGCTCGCGCAACGTGAGTGTATGCTTTCTTTCGGATTGAACCTGTCTAATATTGGTACGAAGATATCTTATACCGGTGGTGAGGACAGCCAGTTTCTACCTACTAATTTTCGATTGGGAGGTTCTTTGCTTGCTCCGATTGATGATTACAATACGATTGCATTCAGTCTCGATTTGAATAAGTTGATGGTTCCTACGCGCCCTACTTTCAGCCAGTATAAGGAGAAGTTTGGCGAGGATAAGACCGAAAGTGAATATAACGATTGGATACGCGGAGAAGGTTATAGTGATATATCTCCGATAAAAGGTATTTTCAAGTCGTTCAGTGATGCGCCCGGTGGGTTTAAGGAAGAACTGCAGGAAATCCAATGGTCTTTGGGCGTGGAATATACCTATCATAATCAGTTCTCTGTTCGTGGTGGTTATCATTATGAGCATGAGAATAAAGGTAATCGTAAATATTTCTCTTTTGGTGCAGGATTTCGTATGAGTGTATTCTCATTGGATGCAGCGTATTTGGTGTCTACTGCTCAAAGTAATCCGCTCGACCAGACTTTGCGTTTTACGCTTGGTTTCGACATGGACGGCATTCGCGATCTTTTCGGTCGTCGTAGATAAGTAAAAATTCTAAAAAAGTATTCCGAAAAAACGGTTGTTCCGTAGGAAATGGATAGTTTCGAATCTGAATTCATTTCTTATTGATGTTAGAAAGTAAAATTATGAAGATACGTGTAGGATTTGGTTTCGATGTACATCAATTGGTCGAAGGGCGTGAACTTTGGTTGGGTGGTGTTCGCTTGGAACATGAAAAAGGTCTTTTAGGGCATTCTGATGCCGATGTTTTGATACATGCTGTTTGCGATGCCCTTTTGGGAGCAGCAAATATGCGTGATATAGGTTATCATTTTCCCGATACAGCTGGTGAGTTTAAAGATGTTGATAGCAAAATATTACTGAAGAGGACTGTGGAATTGATTGCTACGAAAGGTTATCGCGTGGGAAATATCGATGCCACTATTTGTGCAGAACGTCCGAAATTGAAATCTCATATTCCTGCAATGCAGGAAAAAATGGCAGAAGTGATGGATATCGATCCCGATAGTGTTTCTATCAAGGCTACTACTACTGAAAAATTAGGCTTTACCGGTCGGGAGGAAGGGATTTCCGCTTATGCCACTGTTCTGATCGAGAAATATTGATAACTAAAGTGGATTGGCATAAGCCTTCACTTCCAATAATAGTTTAACGTGGCTCAAACGTGTATATTTTGAGCCACGTATTTCATATATCCTCGCAACTTTTGCCGAACCGATATGTACTAACTCATTGGCTCGGTATTCATGTTCCAATGCCGGTAGTTGACATGAGACCGGACTAGGTGTTTTGGAGGGAAATCGAATAACAACCAAATTTCCTGCCGGGTCGGTGAGAGTGACAACTTGCCGTACATAAAAATGTACGGTATCTCCATTAATCCGGGTTTTGTACGGGTCGTCTTCGAGGCGGACTTTGATTACCTTCAACGTTAAATCCGTAACTTTATCTCCTATGTTTCCTAAGAATCGTCCGGTTTCCCGCTTTTGCATTGTTTTTCGCAGTTGTAAGTCCATATGAACCGAATGATATACTTTCGCTATATGAACGAAACGTTCTTGTTTTTGAATTTTCGGGATGAATTTATACGCTATCCAGCTTAGATAACTTGGATCTACTTTGAGTATTTCATGTAAATAATGTCCCCTATACTTGCCGTAAGGAATTATATCATCACCATTACTTTGCATTCTTTTAAAGTTGTATTCTACGATGAGAAGGCAGCGTCTTGAAAAGTATAACATGGTGCTTGCCATTCGCAGTGATTCATGAATGTCCGGTGAGAGGTCGTGAATGAAGAGTATGGATTGTTTTTTAAGTTCAGGTGAAAAGATCCAAAGTGAATAGCTATCGTGTCCCGGTCTAGGTAAGACCACAAGATAAGCGCCAGTCTCTTTAAAAGATGTCCTGCCCCGGTTGTACTCATTCAGTTTGGCGTACAAGAGGTTTTCTTCAGTGACGGGTACTCCCGGTAATCTTGGATTAGCCATATTATGAGATTTCTTATTTTCAAATATAAGAAATTATTCCGGATAATCAAAATCTGTGAAGGTAATTTTGTGTTATCATAGGAAAATACGTAGCTTTGCGACATAAATCCCGAATACAGATTCCAATGCAGGACAGACACATCAACCGCAAACGATATTTTGACGAACTGGCTCACAGTAGTAGGAAATATTTTCTTCCGTATCTTGAAAGTTTCTTTAAGATAGATGCATCTACACGTATTCTTGAAATAGGTTGTGGAGATGGAGGAAATTTGTTACCGTTTGCTGAGCGTCAGTGTTCCGTTATGGGAATCGATTTGTCGGAGAAGCGGATTCAGCAAGCACGTGAATTTTTTGAAGAATCAGGTTGTCAGGCTCGTTTTAGTTCTTTAAATGTTTTCGATATGACGGTCGGAGATGAATTATATGACGTTATACTCATTCACGATGTTATAGAGCATATAGGTGATAAAGCCCAGATGTTACGACATGTTCGGAGATTTTTGGCTCCCGGTGGAGTGGTATTCATAGGCTTTCCGGCTTGGCAAATGCCCTTCGGTGGCCATCAGCAGATCTGTCATAGCAAGGCTGCCTCACATTGGCCTTTTCTTCATCTTTTGCCATGCTGGTTATACCGTAGAGTCCTGAAAATATGTGGTGAAAGTGATTCTTGCATTAATGAATTGCTTGATATTAAATCTTGTGCCACAACTATTGAGATGTTCGAAGATTTAGCTGTAAGAACGGGTTATGCTATTTGTCATCGTAAATTCTGGTTTATTAATCCCCATTATGAAGTTAAGTTTCATCTCCGCCCGCGTGTGCTATTCCCGGTTTTAGCACATATACCTTATGTCCGGAATTTTTTTACTACCTCTTGCTTTTATATCCTTCAGACAGTGGATTGAGACCTTAAATTAGATGAGATTGCCAGAATAGCAATTACTTCATTTGTTATGATACGACATATTATTAATCTTTTTCATGATTAATGGTCTTGTGTTTTATGTAACTACATGAAATACATGTATCTATATTAAAATGTTTATGCTTGATGAAGGGATGTAATTAACAGCGTGTTAAATACCTTTTTGTGGTTGTAAAAGATGCTTCTTTTAGATGGTAAATGTACGTACTTTAGTATCTATTGAAAGGGATGTTTTTTGCGACTGTTAATTAGTTCTTTCTCGCTTTCTTGCTTTTTCGGAAGACTACGGTCGATTATAGAAGAAATATTTTGATTTAAGCCCTCTTTATTTGTAGGCGGTAGGAATAAATTCTTATTTTTGTAACGACACTCGTGGAATATTAGTTTATGCTTGTAAGGACTCGTTATATATTATTGCTATATCTATTAATCTTTTCATTGTTTGCTTATTCGGAAAAGTCTGCAAATCGTGATTCTCTGCAATTGATTTGTGAACAAGCCACCAAAGTTTCCGACCATCGGCGGGCATTAGAAATCGCTATCGAATTGAAAAAGGTAGCTGAAAAAGAAAACAATGATCGTTCATTGGCTTACGCCTATTATTTTGAAGGAATTTCCAATGTACTTTTAGGTAACGGAGAAGACGGGAGAAGGCAGCTAGCCAAAGCAGAAGAACTTTCACATCAGATAAATAATGACACGTTGATCATTGCCATCTATAATGGTTACGGGGTGTATGAAGCCAATGTGCATGCTAATTATGTAATGGCCCAGCAATATTTCTTTAGAAGTCTGGAGTATGCGATAAAGGTCAATGATAGGTTGAGACAAGCAAAGATAGAGAGTAATCTTGCTGAAATAGCTTATATACGTAAAGATTCGACAGGGCTGAAATATGCACTTGATTGTTATGAATGGGCTCGGGAGAATAGTAATAAACAGATGATTTTTGTAGGAGCTTATCATTGTGCAAATCTTCTTCAGATGATGGGGAAATATGATAGGGCCTTAAGCTATCTTCGAATAGCGGACGAGGTGTCACAACATGAGAAATATGCCGAACGTTGCACTGTTTACAAGTTATACGCTGCTATTTTCTTGTCACTCCAGAAATACGATGAAGCGATTAATTATCTGGAGAAAGCCATTAAGGAAATAGATAATGCACAGGCGTCCACTTTGCCTGAAGTATATTTGTGTTATGCAAAAGTACGTGCAGCACAGAATTTGTATGCCGAATCGAACCGCTTGATTGCAAAAGGGCTTGAGATCGCACATGAAAAGTCTATTACCTCTTCTCTTGCCGGGTTTTACGAATTGGCTGCACAAAACTATGAATTGACGGGTGATTACAAGAAAGCTCTTGCTATCTTTAAAAAATATAAGGAAGCTTGCGATACAATATATAATGTGGAGAAAGAACGTTCGGTCAACGAACTTCGGGTGAACTATGATATAGACAAACGGGAGCGGGAAGCAAGCTATCAGAAGTTGCTGTTAGACCGGGAAATGAAAAAGACTACCATTTTGTATCTGACATTGGGGTTCGTGTTATTTTTCCTGTGTATACTTTACTATTTTTATTATAAACAGAATCGTTTGTATAAAAAGATCGTATTGCAAAACAGGGACGCTTTGTTTAGGGAGGAGCTTCTGAAGAAAAAGCTGAAAGATTCGATTGCGGTAAATTCATCACAGCCACAAATCAAACCTTCGGTGACACTTAATGACGAAAAAATGGCTCAACTATATGAACAGATTTGTGAGTTGATGGATGAAAAGCGTTTATATACGGACAACAATCTCACTCGTGAGCGTCTTGCCGAAATTCTTAATACTAACCGGACTTATCTTTCGCAGGTGATTAATGAAAAGGCCGGAATGGGTTATTCGCAATTCATCAATGATTACCGTATTAAAGAGGCCATACGGGTACTTTCGGATAAAGAGCATAACACTTATCCGTTGAAGGCGCTATGTTCCGATTTGGGATTCAGCTCTATGACTACTTTTTATAAACTTTTCTCGGCAACTGTAGGTATGACACCTTCTACTTACAGAAAAACCATGCTTGGACTGGATACTGACAAATAGCCACTTTTCTTTTTCAATTTCGACAAATTGCTTTTATTGAAAGCCTGATAATTTGATATTAGGATGATTTTTCCTCAATTTTGTATCCATGTGAACGAGTTACTTGAATACTAATTTAAAGATTGGATCAACATGAACAAGAATTACCTCTTTTTTATTGTACTTGCATGTATTAGTCTTACTTTGTTCGGTTCTGTCCGGGCAATGTCGATTGACGGTCTTCATCAGACAGATGAAGAAAGAACGGAGATCAAAACTGCATTGGGATTTTTAATCTCTGATTATGAAAAGCCGGTCGGGTTATATTCATTTCCAGTAGACAATGCTACTGAATTGAGTATCATCAAAGAAACCAATAAGGTCAGTGCCGGGGCTATGACAAAGTTGGGTTACTATGCGGCAACCTATAATGCGGACGGCCCTATTGCTTGGTGTAAGGTGGATATGGAAACAGGAGAGATGACGGAATTGGCTGCGTTGAGCGGTAAAATGTACACGGATATGAGTTATGATTATTCATCAGGTACAATGTATGCGATCTCGCACCCGACTTCGGAAACGACCGAACTTCTGACAATTAATCTGGATAACGGGATCAAAACCAAAGTTGCGGATATGGATTTACAGCTGATGACGGTGGCTTGTTCTTACGATGGTGAATTATATAGCATTACTGCAAATGGTGCATTGTGTTGGATTGATAAGAATACGGGTAAAGTAAAAACCCTTGTTGATTTGGATTTTTCATTGAGCTATATACAAAGCATGGAATTTGATCATGAAACAAAGGTGCTTTATTGGGCGGCTTGCAATGATTATAATTCGGCTCTTTATGCGATTAATATTGAAACTTTGGAGAAGACCCGTGTGAGCAGTTTAGGTGACGGGGGTGAAATGACTGGTTTGTATATTCCTTTCAAACTGGCAGAACCGGGCGCACCGGAAGCTGTAACGGATTTAAAGGCCGAGATGGTACCGGGAAAAGATGCAGTCCGGCTTAGTTGGATATTTCCTTCAATGACTGTATCCGGTGAAGTGCTTACATCGATGACGGATGTCACAGTAGAATGTGATGGAGTACTGTTAAAGAAGTATGTAAATGGGGTAGACCTCAGTTGGGCTGCCGGTGAAAAAATAAGCGTTGAACTGGAAATACCTGCTGGGTTACACGCTTTCAAGGTTTATGTGACAAATGAGGCTGGTAACGGATTACCGGTGTCTATAAAGAACTACATCGGTGAGGATATCCCTGCCGCACCGCAAAATTTGAAAGTCATCGTGGACGGAGATCATGCTACGCTTACATGGGATGCCGTGACCACGGGGCAAGATGGCGGAAATATCGACATGGCTTCTTTGGTATATAAGGTTGTCCGTTTTCCCGAAGGGGTAACAGTTGCTGAGAACATTCGTGAAACTACATTCACCGATCAACCGGATAAAATGGATGTATATGCGTATGAAGTAGTACCTTCTACGCAGAAAGGCGTGGGAGAAAAAGTACGTTCGGAATGGCAGGTTATTGGCGAGGCTTATGATTTGCCTTTTACATGTAAGTTTGATGATGAAATAAAGTTCAAACTGTGGACGATTCAGGATCATAATGCGGATGGCATTACCTGGAACCTCTCTAAAAATAACGAAGGGGATCCTGTTATGGAATATCGTTACTCAAGTGAGAATGATGCCGATGATTGGTTGTTTACTCCTGCTTTGAGATTGAAAGCCGGACAAGCTTATAAGTTGAAGTTAGCCTGTGGTGTGCAAAACCCTCGATATCCGGAGCGACTGAAAGTTACTATGGGATTGGGCAAAACCGCTGAAGAGCAAACAGTCGTTTTGGCTTCTTATGAGTTGACGGAATATGGATTAAATCCACAAATCATTTATTTACCCGGCAACCTTGAAGAAGGAAATTGGTATATAGCTTTTCAAGCTTGTTCAGAAAAGGATATGTCTACGTTGTACCTGTCGAATGTCGAAGTCCTAGAGAATACTTCAGCAACCTTCAAGGGCAAAGTTTTGTCTGGCGAAACTCCATTGGCAGGGGCTAAAGTGACATTGAGTAACTCTGAAAGTGAATATGTTACCGATAAAGAAGGTGGTTTCTATATTCAGGAAATTCATCCCGGTACGTACACGCTGTCAGTATCCCTTTTCGGCTATCAGTTGTATACCGAAGAATATACTTTTGATGTATTGGAGAATAAAGTGGGAGACATCCGGATGACAATGCTTCCTAAAGCTGATATCTGCGGATGTGTGAAAACGGATAAAGGTGAGGTTATACCGAATGCAGCCGTATACGTTCATGGATATGATAATTATACGACAAAAACGGATAAGGATGGTCTGTATATGCTGAAAGATGTGTATTGTAAAGGTGATTATACATTGGAAGCATATGCTTTAAACTATGAGAAAGTATCCGTTGCTATTCCGGCATTTACAGAAAATGTAACGGTGGATGATGTGTTGCTAAGAGAGAAGTTATTGTCGCCAGCGCATCTTTCTGCCGATGTAACCCGTACCGAAGTGCGTCTGACTTGGGATAAACCGGAGGATAAAGCGTTGCAGTTCCGGTATGACGATGGGGAAGCCCCGCTTTTTGTCTTGAATATGCAGTTTGACGCTACGGAGAATACGGTATCCGGTTGTATTTATGACACTCCCGCCATGTTGACAAGTGTAAGTTGGCAAGTAGCTGATAATTCCAATCCGAAAACAACAGTCGATGTCATCATTTTGGATTTGGACGAGAATGGTCATCCTACCAATACCGTGCTTTTTGAGCAAAAGGGTGTTCCAAGTACAGATTCTTATTGGAGTTCCTATCAATTGCCTTATCCGGTGGTGGCTCCTCATGGAGCATTGATCGCTTTGAAGGGAGACGCGCATCTGTGTATGGATTATGGTGAATCTACCGAATGGCCTTTTGTGGAAAAGAGGTCTTGCCTGAATTTTGATTATACATCGAAAGAATTCATTTATTTGGAAGAAAAAGGCATGAAACGGAATTTGTTGATACGAGCTGAAGGTTTGGCACTAGGGGCTCCCCATTCCGATCTGCTGAAAGCTCCGGCTCCACAGCCCAAATATAAAGTATGGAGATTGGCGGAAGAGGACGAAACGAATGTATCAAACTGGACAGAACTGACTGCTGAGCCAATTGATGCTACGGAATATCTGGATGTTGCATGGAAAGAGGTTGAGAAAGGCACTTATAAATATGCGGTGAAAGCTGTATATACGGACAACGAGTATTCGTATCCGGTTATTACAGAAATGATTCCAAGGTTGATGACTGGGGATGTCACGTTGACGTTGTTGACAAATGCCACCGGTGAAAGCCCTGAAGGTGCTACAGTGACTTTAATCAATAAAGATGAGATACATAGTTATACTGGCGTAGCCGATGAGGATGGAAATGTAGTTCTATACGCAGTATGGGAAGGTGCATACACGGTGGTTATAGAGAAAAAAGGTTTCCAGTCTCTTTCTTGCGAGCTATTGGTAGAAGGCGGAAAAGATATATCGAAAGAGTATACTTTATTGGAATCCACCCAAGCTCCTTATAATCTGAAGATAGAGACGAATGGAGTGGCAGGCAGCCGTTTATTACGTTGGAATATTGTACAGAAATGGGAAGATGACTTCGAAGGACATAATGATTTTACAATTAATTCACCGGGAGAATTGGGCTGGAGCTATATTGACGGTGATGGCGCACCTACTTACGCCTCTTCCAGCTATGAATTCCCGCACATGAACGAACCGATGTCCTTTATCGTATTTAATCCCTCAGCTACTTCTCCGAGCATGCTGGAGGAGATGACACCTCACAGTGGAGATAAATTGCTTTGTTGTTTTGCTTGTACGGGAGGTGTTCAAAACGATGATTATATCGTTTCGCCCGAATTGGAGATGGATGATGATTTTGTCATTCGCTTCTGGGCTTCTTCTTATAGTAGTAGCTACAAGGAAGAAATACGAATAGGATATTCGACAACAGGTAAGGAGAAAGACGATTTTATCTGGATAGGTGAGAATCAGATCGTACCGGCTGTGTGGACAGAATACATTATAAACATTCCGAAGGATGCTAAGTTTGTGACTATCAATTGTATTTCGAATGATCGCTATATTCTTATGTTGGACGACATCTACATTGGGGCCCCTCAACAGGTGCAAATCTCAGGAAGCACAAAACGTATTGCGGGGCAACCGACTTCTTATGAGGTATATCTCGATGGGGAAAAAGTTACCTCTACAACAGAAACCTCCTATACTTTTGAGAACCTTTCCAAAGGCGATCATTCAGCGGGAGTAAAAAACATATATGCTTCGGGTGCAACCGAGATGTCTGTTATTACGTTCAATGTGGAAGAAGGAGTTGGTATCCGGGAAGAAGTTGCTGGTCACGGGTTTGTTCTTTATCCACTTCCGGTTCGCGAAGTCTTGAATATTGAAGGAATATATGACGAAGCCGAGCTTGTTAACTCTTCCGGTCAGGTGATATTGCGTACGGATTATACTCCGGTGATACAGATGGGGAAATATCCTGCAGGCATGTATTATCTGATATTGAAGAAAGGTACCGAGACGGTCACTTTGAAAGTCCCGGTGAAATAAAAAGGTATTTCTGTTCATTTCAAATGTCCGATCAGCCTCTTAAACGAAAATCGAGGCTTTTCGGACATTTCTTTATTTCTTTTCATTTTTGGGTATCACCACATAATCTTCTTTTATAAATTCATCATATACACGCTTGGGATGATCGAAAGGAGCCGTACCGTTCATATTCTCATTGAAGTTCTCACGACGGAATTGTTTCAGTTTCAAGTTATCCTCAGCATATTTTCTTAATGTCTTCCGTTCATTCCCATAAAGGGAACTTTCGGTTACTTCCGATTCGAGCAAACTCTCTCTGGGCGTGATAGTCGGCAAAAGAATTTGCTCTAACAATCCTCGGTAGGCACCGTTATATTCGCACCATACGACATCGTTGATGATGAATATGCGATAATAATATTTCGACCATGCAGTTCTTATATCAATTTCTTTGGCATAGATTTCAACCGTAGCCTCAGAATCGTACGCTTGGTCGCGGATCACTACAGTAGTTCGACCACTGATCTCTTCCTTCACGGAAGTCTGCCATTTAGGGGAATTCATGATTTCTTCAATGATCTCCGGCAAATTCTCTCTAATTTCAAACTGTATTCTCATGGTGCTTGCCTGTTGGGTCAGGACTTTTTTTAATTCCCTCCTTAAACAATTAAGTTTCTCTAAAGTTACAGATAATGAATGGAAAAAACAAACTATTGCCCGTTTATTTACTTTTTTAGCATAATAAAATGCTCTTTTTGTCAGGTTTGTGCATAAATATGTAGCAAAGTGAGAAAAGACTAATTTCCGGTCGATTGTATAAGGATAAGAATCAAATTCCCTATCCTTCATGGTTATCTGATAAGAATCATGTACATTTGCATATCATGATATAATGAGTTGTCGGATGAAAGATAGAAATAAGCGGGTATTAGTAGGGATGAGTGGCGGTATTGACAGTACTGCTACTTGCCTGATGTTACAAGAACAGGGTTATGAAATTATAGGGGTTACCATGAGAGTGTGGGGGGATGAACCTCAGGATGCCCGGGAACTGGCTGAACGAATGGGAATAGAACATTATGTGGCAGATGAACGGATACCTTTCAAAGATACCATCGTAAAAAACTTCATTGATGAATACAGGCAGGGGCGTACTCCGAACCCATGTGTGATGTGCAATCCGCTGTTTAAATTCAGGATATTGACAGAGTGGGCTGATAAGTTGGATTGTGCCTGGATTGCCACCGGTCATTATTCGCGTTTGGAGGAGAAAAATAATAAAATATATATTGTGGCCGGAGATGATGACAAGAAAGATCAGTCCTATTTCCTTTGGCGTTTAGGGCAGGATGTGTTAAGGCGATGTATTTTTCCTTTGGGCGATTATACGAAGCTGAAGGTGCGTGAATATCTTCATGAGCATGGGTATGAGGCGAAGTCAAAAGAAGGGGAAAGCATGGAAGTCTGTTTTATCAAAGGAGATTACAGAGATTTTCTGCGTGAACAGTATCCGGAGTTGGATAGGGAAGTAGGTCCGGGATGCTTTGTGAACTCCGAAGGAGTGAAATTGGGGCAGCACAAGGGTTTCCCATACTATACCATCGGGCAACGGAAAGGGCTTGAGATCGCTTTAGGAAAGCCGGCATATGTGTTGAAAATCAATCCGCAGAAAAATACTGTTATGTTAGGAGATGCCGAACAGTTGCGGACGAAATATATGTTGCTTGAGCAAGACTGTTTGGTAGATGAGCAGGAAGTGTTGAACTGTAAAGATTTGGCGGTTCGTATTCGTTACCGTAGCCGCCCTATACCCTGTCAGGTGAAAAGACTGGAAGACGGCAGATTGTTTGTCGGGTTCCGGGCGGAAGCATCTGCCATTACTCCCGGACAATCGGCTGTATTTTATGATAACCGCTGGGTATTGGGCGGGGCTTTTATTGCTTCGCAGCGCGGAATAGGTTTGGTGATCGAACAAAACAAAGAATGGATGGAATAATTAATAATTGAAATAGCTATTGGATTAAAACGTATGAAAAAGCAAATTCTGGTTGCTTTGCTCTTTGTTGCAGTAGGAGCATCAGCACAACAAGATACGTTGAAGTATCGCATCAGTCTGAGAGATAAAGCTGCAACCACTTATTCGCTGGATCGGCCGGAAGAATTTCTTTCCGAGAAATCCATTCAGCGCAGGCAGAAACAGGGCTTATCGGTAGATTCAACGGATTTGCCCGTTTGTCGGAAATATGTGGATGCCATTCGTAAGGAGGGCGTAAACATCGTGATGACAGGGAAATGGGATAATTTCGTTACCGTGTCCTGTAACGATTCGACGTTGATTGATGACATTGCTCGACTTCCGTTCGTTCTTTCTACGGAAAAGGTTTGGATGGCTCCCGATCTTTCGGCTGCTCCGGTGTCTGTCAAGCGTGATTCATTGAAAAATGAACCGGTCCGGACGGATAGCATTTATGGTCCTGCCGCTAGGCAGATTGAGATGAGCAACGGACATTTGTTGCATGAAGCCGGTTTCAAGGGACAAGGCATGACCATAGCAGTGATCGATGTCGGTTTCCATAATGCCGACCGTATTACCGCGATGGAGAATATACATATATTGGGTACAAAAGATTTTGTGCGTCCGGAGACTACTGATATTTACGCAGAAGGCAATCATGGCATGAAAGTCCTCTCTTGCATGGGCATGAACCAACCTTATGTCATGATCGGTACTGCTCCCGAAGCTTCGTACTGGCTGTTGCGCAGTGAAGACGATCTTTCGGAACATTTGGTCGAGCAGGATTACTGGGCGGCTGCACTTGAATTTGCCGATAGCGTAGGGGTGGATGTAGTAAACACCTCTTTGGGATATCATCAGTTTGACGATTCGACAAAGAACTATCGTTACAGAGATTTGAACGGCCGTTTCGCTTTGATGTCCCGGCAGGCTGCAAGGTCTGCTGATAAAGGAATGATTTTGGTGTGCAGTGCCGGGAATACCGGCACAGGTACTTGGAAGAAGATTACTCCTCCGGGAGATGCGGAAAATGTGCTGACTGTAGGTGCTGTGGATAAAGAAGGCGTATTGGCTGTCTTTTCTGCCGTAGGAAATACGGCTGACGGTCGTGTGAAGCCGGATGTAATGGCTTTAGGGCGTAAGGCTTTCGTCATGGGTACAGACGGGACGGTAGGTACAGCGAACGGTACTTCTTTTTCATCGCCCATCATGTGTGGCATGGTGGCTTGCTTATGGCAGGCTCTCCCGAAGCTTACGGCAAAGCAGATTATAGAACTTGTACGTAGTTCCGGTGACCGGGCGGATTGTCCGGATAATATTTATGGTTACGGTATACCGGATATGTGGAAAGCTTACCAGTCGGCCCGATGAAACAAGATGCATTGACATTGTTCGACCTCAACGCTCTGGTGCGACGTAGCTTGGAAGAATGTTTACCGGATGAATACTGGATACAGGCAGAGCTGAGTGATGTACGGTCCAATACGACCGGTCACTGTTATTTGGAATTTATTCAAAAAGATCCGCGTAGCGACAATTTGGTAGCTAAAGCACGCGGTATGATCTGGAGTAATGTGTTTCGCCTGTTGAAACCTTATTTTGAAGAGACTACCGGACAGTCGTTTGCTTCCGGGATTAAAGTGTTGGTAAAGGTCACCGTGCAATTTCATGAATTGTATGGTTATAGCCTGACTGTTTTGGATGTCGATCCGACTTATACTTTGGGTGACATAGCTCGCAGACGGCGGGAGATTCTGCAACAACTGGAGGAGGAAGGAGTATTGACGCTGAATAAAGAGCTTGAGTTCCCTTTGTTACCTCAACGGGTTGCTGTTATTTCATCAGCTACAGCGGCTGGATACGGAGACTTTTGTCATCAGTTGCAGAATAATCCCCGCGGATATTATTTTTATGCGGAACTCTTTCCTGCCCTGATGCAAGGGCACCAGGTTGAAGAGTCGGTCTTGTCGGCTTTAGACAAAATAAATGCAAGGTCTAAAGATTTTGATGTGGTCGTTATCATCCGTGGGGGAGGAGCAACTTCCGACTTGTCAGGGTTTGACACCTATCTGTTAGCGGCTGCCTGTGCGCAGTTTCCCCTGCCTGTAATAACAGGCATCGGGCACGAACGAGACGATACCGTGCTTGATTCGGTAGCCCATACCCGGGTGAAAACTCCGACGGCTGCGGCTGAACTGTTGATTAGCCGCATGGATGAGGCTGCCGATGAACTAGCCTATTTAGCCTCCCGTCTCCGCGAGAGTGCTTCTGCATTTTTAGAAAGGGAACAACGCAGATTGGTCGATTGCCGGACACGTATTCCTTCTTTAGTCATCCGCTGGCTGTCGGATGCACGTTTCAGAGTGGTTGCTGCTCATAAAGATCTTTTGCGTGCTTCGGCCGCATTGCTATCCCGGAAGAAGCACCGTTTGGAACTGTTGCAACAGCGTGTGGCAGATGCTTCGCCTGAAAAATTGCTGGCGCGGGGATATAGCATAACGCTAAAAGACGGGAAGCCGGTATCGGACGCTTCCCGGATATCCGAAGGGGATGAAATCACCACCCGGTTGTATCGGGGAGAATTTATTTCAATTGTGAATCGTAAATCTTTAAATCAAAAATAAGAGATGGCCGCCAAAAAAGAAACCTACTCCCAAGCAATGGAACGCTTGGAAAAAATTGTCCGTCAGATAGACAATAATGAACTTGAGATAGATGTATTAGCCGAGAAAATCAAAGAAGCTAATGATATAATATCGTTTTGTACGGAGAAACTAAAAAAAGCAGACCTTGAGGTAGAAAAATTGTTGCAAGAAAAGCGGCAAATTGAAGAATAAAAGTTATTTTTGTTGCTCCAACTGGAAACATTAACTAATATTTAAGAACATGAACGAAATTGATTGGTCCAATTTGTCATTCGGTTATATGAAGACAGATTACAACGTGAGAATTTATCATCGTAATGGTGCATGGGGTGAATTGGAAATAAGCAGTAGTGAGAACATCAACCTGCATATGGCTGCCACTTGCCTGCATTATGGTCAGGAAGCATTTGAAGGTCTGAAAGCTTTCCGTGGTAAGGATGGTAAGATCCGTATTTTCCGCCTTGAAGAAAATGCAGCGCGTCTTCAGTCTACATGTAGAGGAATTCTCATGCCCGAACTTTCTACGGAACGCTTCAAAGAAGCTGTGTTGAAAGTGGTGAAATTGAATGAACGTTTTATTCCGCCTTATGAAACAGGAGCTTCTCTTTATATTCGTCCGTTGCTGATCGGTACCGGCGCACAGGTTGGCGTGAAGCCGGCTAACGAATATCTGTTTGTGATTTTTGTAACACCGGTAGGACCGTACTTTAAGGGTGGCTTCTCTACGACTCCGTATGCCATCACCCGCAAGTATGACCGTGCGGCTCCGTTGGGGACAGGTACGTTCAAGGTGGGTGGTAACTATGCTGCCAGTCTGCGTGCCAGTCAGGAAGCTCACCAGGCAGGTTATTCAGCAGAGTTCTATCTGGATGCCAAGGAAAAGAAATATATGGATGAATGCGGTGCCGCCAATTTCTTTGGCATTAAGGACAATACATACATCACTCCGCTGTCAACCTCCATTCTGCCTTCTATTACCAATAAGAGTCTGATGCAGTTGGCAGAAGATATGGGACTTAAAGTAGAACGCCGTCCTATCCCGGAAGAAGAACTGGCTACTTTGGAAGAGGCAGGAGCTTGCGGTACTGCTGCGGTGATCAGTCCTATCCAGCGCATCGATGACCCGGAAAACGATCGGTCTTATGTCATCTCAAAGGATGGAAAGCCCGGACCGGTATGTACAAAACTTTATAATAAATTGCGTGCAATCCAGTATGGAGACGAGCCTGATGTCCATAACTGGGTGACTATAGTGGAGTAGACTCTTTTTTTAATATTTAAATATATAGTCTTATGATGAAACAAAATGCTGAATTACGTGCTGAAGCACGTGCTGCTCTTGGCGGCAAATGGGTGATGGCGGCTGTTGCTACTCTTGTTTTTACAGCGGTTGCAGGTGCAGCTTCTTATATTCCTCTTGTTGGTTTTATTCTTGTAGCATTGCCTTTGGGTTATGGGTATGCCATGACGCTGTTGGATGTTGTGAGAGGGGGTAATGACGTGAATATCGGAACCCTATTTGTCGGGTTCAATGATTTCGGTCGTATTGTGGGTACAAAATTATTAAAGGCAATTTACACCTTTCTATGGTCGTTGTTGCTTGTAATACCGGGCATTGTCAAAATGTACTCATATGCCATGACTGACTATATTCTGAGAGATGAGCCACAACTTGCAAATAATGCCGCTATAGAAAAAAGCATGTCTATGATGGATGGCAACAAGATGAAATTATTCATGCTTGATCTTAGTTTCATTGGTTGGGCTATATTGTGTATGTTTACTTTAGGTATCGGATATTTGTTCCTGCAACCGTATGTGGAGGCTTCGCACGTGGCTTTCTATGAAGATTTGAAAGCACAGGCTGCCGAAAAGGAATTTTAGAAAGAAGCAAATATCAATACTGATATATGAAATATATGGGGCATGGAGCAATCTGTGCCCCATTTATTTTTGCCGTTTCCGTCGAAAGTCAGTAACTTTGCGAACAAACCGGATTTTAATAAAATGGGAAAAGGAAAATTAGAGAAATTTGCCGATATGGCGAATTATCCGCACGTGTTCGAGTATCCTTACGCTGTGGTAGGCAATGTGGCTTTTGAAGGGAAAGGCAAGTGGAATGAATTCTTTGGAAATGATCACCCAATCGTTCTTGAATTGGGATGTGGCCGGGGAGAGTACACGGTAGGTATGGGAAAAATGTTTCCCGATAAGAATTTCATCGGTGTAGATATCAAAGGTGCGCGCATGTGGACCGGAGCTACCGAGGCTCTACAGGCGGGAATGAAGAATGTGGCATTCCTCCGGACCAATATTGAAATCATCGATTGTTTCTTTGCTCCCGGTGAAGTAAGCGAGATATGGCTTACTTTTTCCGATCCGCAGATGAAGAAAGTTACCAAACGATTGACTTCCACTTATTTTATGGAACGCTATCGCCGGTTTCTCAAACCGGACGGCATTGTCCATTTGAAGACGGACAGCGCTTTTCTGTTTGCCTACACCCTTTATATGGTGATAATGAATAAGTTTCCCGTCAAGCTTGTCGTGGAAGATCTTTATAACACCGATATGGCGGATGGTGTTCTGGGCATCAGGACCTATTACGAACAACAATGGCTCGACCGTGGTTTGAATATAAAATATCTCAAATTTTTACTTCCGCAAGAGGGTGAACTTATAGAGCCTAATGTAGAAATAGAGTTGGACTCTTATCGTAGTTATAACCGGAGTAAACGAAGCGGATTGCAAACAAGCAAATAAACTATAAATCATAAATATAATGACTCTTTATCCAAAATTGATACTTGATGCGCTGACAACGGTGCGTTATCCGGGCAGTGGCAAGAATATTGTTGAAGCGGGGATGGTGGAAGACAACATCCGCATCGAAGGAATGAAGGTTTCTTTCTCCCTCATCTTTGAGAAGCCGACCGACCCGTTCATGAAATCGGTAATAAAAGCTGCCGAGAAAGCTATACAGGTTCATGTAAGCAAGGAAGTGGAAATAGAGGGTAATATCAGCGTGAAGACTCTTCAGGCAGCTCGTCCTGAAGTAGGAAAGTTATTACCCCAAGTGAAAAATATCATAGGTATATCTTCCGGAAAAGGGGGAGTGGGAAAATCTACCGTAGCTGCCAACTTGGCTGTGGCTTTGGCTAAATTAGGTCACAAGGTGGGTTTGCTGGATGCCGATATTTTTGGCCCTTCCATGCCGAAAATGTTTCAGGTGGAGGACGCTCGTCCGTATGCCGAGACTAAAGAAGGCCGCGAGATGATTATTCCTGTAGAAAAGTATGGGGTGAAATTGTTGTCTATCGGCTTTTTTGTCGATCCCGACCAGGCCACCTTGTGGCGGGGAGGAATGGCAAGTAATGCTTTGAAACAGTTGATCGGTGATGCGGATTGGGGTGAACTCGATTATTTTCTGATCGACCTTCCACCGGGAACGAGCGACATACATTTGACTGTGGTGCAGACTTTGGCAATGACAGGTGCTATTGTGGTAAGTACTCCACAGGCTGTAGCATTGGCCGATGCTCGTAAAGGTATTAATATGTTTACGAATGATAAGATAAATGTCCCTATTCTCGGTCTCGTGGAGAACATGGCTTGGTTTACACCCGCTGAGCTTCCGGAGAATAAATATTATATTTTCGGGCGTGAAGGTGCAAAGAGATTGGCGGAGGAAATGAATGTGCCTCTGCTGGGACAGATACCTATCGTGCAGAGTATTTGTGAAAATGGCGATAGAGGAACACCTGCCGCTTTGGACGAAAATACGGTGACGGGGCGTGCTTTCTTATCGTTGGCTGCCGCTGTGGTTCGTCAGGTGGATCGTCGGAATATAGAAATGGCTCCCACGCAGATTGTAGAACTGCATAAATGAAGTAGTACTTGACATTGATCTCAATTGTCGTTTTTAATTACTAAAAGAGATAGGATGGACTCAGCCCTTTTGTCAAAAAGATTTTTGAGCCCCGACTGCGATGGTTTTTCCTCACCGGGGAACTCCTCGGAGATCACCGATGAAGGGGGTGTTCCTCGGTGAGGAAGACCCTCTTCATCACCGAGGAGCAATCCCTTGGTCGGTGAGGTAAAAACTGAACGCTAACAGGTTGGATGTCAGCAGTGTAGACTCTCTGCTTTTTGATGTATTTACATCAATATCAAGGATGGCAATGGAACGGATGTATAAGCGACCCCCGTCATTGTACGATTAAGTATACATTATTTTCCGGTATTACGGTGAAATAATGTTGATATTTTTATAAAGACTTTCTTATATTGAGTATCCAAGAGTTGTCGATTGTTTCTATTCCTTTCCTACTGATAAGTGAAGCCATTGTCTTGCCCATCAGTTTAAAGTCAGTCGACAATGTAGTTATCCCTCCTGCAAGGATTTCTTTTAGAGGAGTATCGTTGTATGAGATGATTCCGAATTCTTTTCCCGGAGTAAATTCTTGCTTTTCCGCTTGTTTTAGCACATCGACCAAATCCCTGTCGTTTACCAGTATAAACAAATCTCCTTCTTTGATTTTTCTATTGACTAGACTGTTAAGATACTTATGGTCGAAATTGTATTCTTTGCAGAACTTCTGTAGTCCGTCATATCGTTCGTAAGGCTCTTTGGCTTCGCTTTGAACCATCAATATGCGGTGATACTTTTTTATATGTTCCAATCCGAATTTGAGGGCTTCATAGGTGTCATTCTCGAAATTTTGTGCTACTGAAGGATACTTGCCTTTCAGTTCCGGGTGATAATGGTCGAGTAGAAATACCTTGCCTGATATGGACTGTAACAACGGGTCTAATCCCTGGAATTTTCCCGGCATTAGGATGTAAGTGGTATACTTGCCATTGGCATCATTGACCAAAGTCTCGAAAACTTTACGGTTGTAATTATGGAAGTATATGTCTACCGTGCTGTTTTTATCAATGTTTTCGATAAATGAGTTATACAGTTCTTCTTTAAACTCATTGAATTCATTGAATAAAAGGAAAATGTTATGTTTTAAAGTAAATCTTGTACTCGTTACGTAATAACCGATACCGGGGGTGGAATCAATGATCCCTCTTGACTTTAGTTCGCTGATCCCGGCAAAGACAGTATCTCTTGAAAGATTATATTTCTTTCGGAATTCATTAATCGATGGAATCCAGTCTCCTTTTTTAAATTTACCTTCATTTATACTTTCTATAACATGGTTGACCACTAATTTATATTTAGATTCGTTAAGCTTCATAGGTTATCCCATTTTTATTTTGAATACAAAGGTAGAGCTTTTATCGACATACTGGTACGAACTGGTCTATGTTTTATAACATAAATAAAAATCAGACCAGTACGTACCAGTATATGAAACTTATGTCTATATTTGCGGCTGTTAAATACAACACGAGAGAAACTACTATACATAATAATATATAAAACAGTAATGCTATGAATCAAAGAATTGACTCACTTAGGGAGTACATTTTAAGTAAGCAACATCATTCATTCAGACGCGGAGCAGAGGAGCTTGGCCTTAGTGAAATGAGCCGGTCTTTTGCGGAAGCAAGTATTGCACCGGAGAAAAGAGCAGCACTTTGTTTGTCTACATTATTAGAGTCAGAAACACCGGTGATCCTGCCGGGCGAAAAGATTGTGGTAACGAGGACTATCAGTGAAATACCGGATATTTATACACCGGAAGAATGGGATGAGATAAAAGCAACACATTATATACACGAACGTGGGACGGTATGCAACATATCTCCCGACTATGAAACTACAATCAGACAAGGTCTGGAAAATCGCAAGAATGAGGTTATGGATCGTCTCAAGGATGAAAATCTTTCCCAAGAGAATGTCCGATTCTTGGAATCTGTTCTTTTATGCATAACCTCACTTCAAAGTTTTATCGGTAAATATGAAAATTATACCCGTTCGATAGGTGAGACGGAAACTGCCGATGTTTTAAAAGCCATACAGACAGACGGTGCAAAATCTTTCAGAGAGGCTTTGCAATTATTGCGCATTCTGCATTTCGCCATTTGGGAGGCCTCCGACTATCACAATACCTTGGGACGTTTTGATCAATACATGTATCCGTATTTCAAAAACGATATCGACAATGGCGTATTGACAAAAGAAGAGGCATTCGATCTGTTGGAAGAGTTTTTCCTGATGTGTAATAAGGATAGTGATTTATATCCCGGCATGCAACAAGGTGATAATGGTCAGAGCATGGTGCTTGGTGGTCGGAATGCTGACGGTGAGTATTTGTTCAATGAACTCTCCGAGATGTGTCTTAAGGCAAGTTATGAATTGGAATTGATCGACCCTAAGATTAATATTCGTGTAGACAAGGATACACCGGATGAGATCTTTGAAAAAGGCTCTCAATTGACCAAAAAGGGGTTAGGCTTTCCGCAATATAGTAATGATGATATAATTATTCCGGGATTATTGAGAAAAGGTTACGATGCGGAAGATGCATACAATTATGTAGTGGCTGCTTGTTGGGAGTTTATTATTCCGAAATATGCCATGGATATTCCAAACATCGATGCGGTCTCTTTGATTGGTTGTGTAAGGAGTTGCTTGGACAAATTGAGTGAATGTCCCGATTATGATTCATTCTACAAACTGGTGGAACAGGAAATACAACACAATGTTGACACGATTTGCAACAAACACAAAAATCTTTATATGATACCTTCTCCCATGATGTCATTATTGATGGCTGGCACTATTGAAAGAGCAACGGATATTTCGTTAGGAGCCAAATACAATAATTATGGACTTCATGGGACGGGGGTCGCTACTGCTGCTGATTCTTTGGCAGCCATTAAGAAGTATTATTTTGAAGAAAAACGCATTGATTATAAAACATATATCGATGCTATAGAAGATGATTTTAAGGGAGAAGCAGAATTGAAGGAACTGCTTCGTAAAGAGAGCCCGAAGATGGGCCAGGATAACGATTATGTAGACTCTATCTGTGTTGCTTTATTAGATTCGTTCGACAATGCGCTGAAAGATAAGGTCAATGAAAGAGGTGGAATTTATCGTGCCGGAACGGGGACAGCTATGTATTACATCTTCCATGCCAACACTTTAGGGGCAACTCCTGATGGACGTACTGCTGAAGAAATGATTCCGGCCAATTATTCCCCCAGTTTATTTATCGATCAGAAAGGGCCGATCTCGGTCATCAAATCTTTCACAAAACCGCATTTGGTGAATGTAATCAATGGTGGCCCCCTTACGCTGGAATTTGACCAGTCGATCTTCCGTAACGAAGAAAGTGTGAAGAAATTGGCATCACTTGTAAAGATGTATATCATTTTTGGAGGGCATCAGTTACAGCTTAACACCGTGAGCAGAGAGAAACTTCTAGATGCCAAGAAGCATCCCGAGAAATATCGGAATCTGATTGTTCGGGTCTGGGGATGGAGTGGATACTTTGTTGAACTGGATGAATGTTATCAAGATCATGTAATTAATCGAATAGAATTTGGACTTTAAAATTTAGAAAAACATGGGAAGCACAGTTAAAGGATTTATGTTTTATGTTGCGTTTGTCGCATCATTAGGTGGATTATTGTTTGGATTTGACACAGCGGTAATTTCGGGTGCGGAAAAGTCGATTCAGCAGATTTATGAGCTGTCGGACTTTACGCATGGATTTACAATTGCCATTGCCTTGATCGGGACGATTGTGGGTGCGCTTGTATGTAGTAAACCGGTTGAGAAATACGGCCGGTTGAAAGCATTGCGCGTTATTGCGTTGATTTATTTTATCTCAGCGTTAGGCAGTGCCGCTATCGTAAACTGGTACTCTTTTATCTTTTTCCGCTTTATTGGTGGCCTTGCCGTTGGAGCTTCTTCGGTGGTAGGGCCTATGTATATCGCGGAGATTTCACCTTCTCATTGGAGGGGACGTTTTGTCGCATTCTTTCAGTTCAACATCGTATTAGGTATTGTTATTGCTTATTTGTCAAACTATCTTATCCATGGTATTCCCAATGACTGGAGATGGATGTTGGGGGTTTTGGCAATCCCGGCTTTGATATTCGGTATCCTTTTGTATACGGTGCCGGAAAGTCCTAGGTGGCTGATGACCCAAGGTAGAGAGAAAGACGCTGGTAAGGTGTTGACCGAAGTGGGAGAGAAGAATGTATCAAAAGAGTTGCAAGAAATCAAAAATTCATTGATTGCTACGGAAGGCAGCGGGGACAAACTTTTTCAAAGAGAGTATTGGAAGCCTATTTTATATGCTTTTCTAATTGCAACTTTCAATCAGTTATCAGGTATCAATGCCATTTTGTATTATGCCCCACGTATATTTGAAATGTCTGGATTGTTCCGGGATTCAGCTATGGTTCAGTCAATTATCATTGGTGTAACGAACCTTGTATTTACTATGATCGGTATGATTCTTATTGATAAAGTAGGTCGCAAAAAGCTGCTATATGTCGGTTCAATAGGAATGACCATTTCTTTGGCTTTGGTGGCACGAGGGTTTTATTTGGAAGTTGTCACCGGCTATTATATGCTGATATGCCTGATGTCCTTCATTGCATTTTTTGCTATTTCCTTGGGTGCCGTAATCTGGGTATTGATTTCCGAAATATTTCCTAATAATATCCGTTCCAAAGGCCAAGTATTCGGTAGCACCACCCATTGGGTATGGTCTGCTTTATTATCTTGGATGTTCCCTGTGTTTATCAGCACCGGAGGAACCTTTATATTCAGCTTCTTTGCTGTTATGATGGCATTGAGTTTCATCTTTGCATGGAAGTTACCTGAAACAAAAAATAAATCACTTGAGCAGATTCAAAAAGAACTACTAACCAAATAAAAACACAATTTATGATTTATCTGAGTAAACGGACTTTAATTTTAGCCTCAACGGCTTTGATGGCTACATTTTCTCAGTCTTATGCACAAAAGACAAATGCTACTATTCAAGTAGATGCCACAATTGTGGAACAAAATGTGACTCCATATTTATATGGTGCATGCATTGAAGATGTTAATCACGAGATTTATGGTGGTCTTTATGATCAGAAAATTTTCGGGGAGAGTTTTGAAGAACCCGTCCCGAACCCTCAATTTGAAGACTTTACTGCCTATGAGGGGAATTGGTCTGTTCGTGATAATAATGTATTTGCAACCTCTCATCCGGGAGCTAAACTGGTTTATGACAAGACAAGTTTTGGCGACGGGTGCATTGAAACTGATGTCAAGTTTAACGGGAATGGTGAGAATGCCGGTTTATTGTTACGTGTATCTCAGCCAGGAAATGGAGCCGATAATTTCTACGGGTATGAAGTTAGCTTAGCCGCTGATGGTAAAAAAATAGTTATTGGTAAGCATAAGAAAAATTATGAGCATATAAAGGACGTTCCGGTGCTATGTAATTCGTCCGAGTGGAATAATCTAAAAGCAATAATGAAGAATCGGAAGATCGATATATATCTGAATGATAAAAAAGTGTTTGCTTTTAATGACGATGATGCTGAGTTGAAGAACGGATATCCTGCATTGAGAGTCTGGAATTCCAATCCGGTATTTCGCAATTTGAAAATCTCGATGGATAACATTTCTCAGGAATTGTCGTTCAAGACTCTACCTTCAAAGCAAATCAGTTACCAGTGGGATGCATATGAAAAAGGAAATATAAAATCAAATTATGCACTTAACACAGCGGATGCTTATAATGGAAATAACTCACAGATTATAGAGTTGTTATCAGGACAAGGAGTGGCAGGTATTGCCAATTCTAGCCTGAACCGTTGGGGAATTGTCGTACGCAAGGGGCAGAAACTTCAGGGACGGCTCTATCTGAAAAGTGGTGATTACAAAGGCGATGTTACAGTAGCTTTGCAAAGTGAAGATGGTAAGACTGAATATTCGAAACAGAAAATAGGTAAGATAACAAATCAATGGAAAAAATATCCTTTTACCTTCACTTCCAATGCTAGCGATAAAAAAGCAAGGTTTGTCATATACATTGATCAACCGGGTAAAATATCTGTGGATCAGGTAACTTTAATGACTACCGGAAAGGATCAGTTCAAAGGATTACCATTTAGGAATGATATCGGTCAGGCTATGGTTGACCAAAAATTGACTTTCCTTCGTTATGGTGGTACTATGATCAATGCCGGAGAGTATCGCTTCAAAAAAATGATTGGTGATCCCGACCAACGTCCGCCTTATAGAGGTCATTGGTATCGTTATTCAACAAATGGATTCGGTATAGAAGATTTCTTAAAATTCTGTGAAGCTGCAGGATTTACAGCTGCTTTTGCCGTAAATATTGAAGAAACTCCTGAAGACATGGCAGATATGGTGGAATATCTAAATGGAGCAGTCACTACTAAGTGGGGGAAAATACGTGCGCAAAATGGTCACCCGGCACCTTATAATGTTAAGTATATCGGAATTGGAAATGAAGAAGTATTATTTAACGGTGATAGAGCTGATGAATACGATCATTATATAGAGCGGTTTAACCTGTTGTATGATGCTATAAAAAGCAAAGATGCTTCCATTAAACTGGTAAATACCGCTTGGTGGCGTCCGGAATCACCTAATGTTGAAAGAGTATTTAAAGCTTTGGACGGTAAAGCTGATTATTGGGACTATCATCCATGGGCGGATGCTGTGACAAGTGGTAAGAGCGTTGAAGCAGAATTGAAACAAATGAAGGATTTATTCCTGAAATGGAATCCTAATACTACAATGAAGTGTGCTATTTTTGAAGAAAATGGAAACACTCATAATATGGAGCGTACTTTGGGGCATGTTACCCTGCAAAATGCTGTTCGTCGTATGGGAGATTTTGTTCTGACATCTTGTGCTGCCAATGCTTTGCAGCCTTACTTACAGAATGATAATGGCTGGGATCAAGGACAAGTATTCTTTACTCCTTCTCAGGTATGGGGTATGCCGCCTTATTATGCTCAACAAATGGCATCAGCAAACCATATGCCACTGTTAGTAAGCACTCGGGTGACAGATCAGAGCGGAAAACTGGATGTTACTGCTACTCGTAGTGAAGATGGGAAGCAAATTGTATTGCATGTTGCTAATATAGGTGATCAACCGATCGCTACAAATTTGGATATAAAAGGGCTTAACAATATAAAGAAAGTGAAATCAATCACACTTTCCGCAGGATTGAAAGACCGGAATACTCCGGAAGAACCTGAGAAAATTATTCCACAAGAGAAGAATATGAAAAACACATCAAATCAGGTTTATGAGATAGCTCCTTATTCTTATACCATATTTGTATATTCCAGCAAATAATATTTAATGCTTCTTACTACGGGTGAGTTTGATACCTGTTAAAAAGAGGTATATGATAATTTTTTTCTTTTTGTTATTTATAGATAATAGGTACGCTAAATTGGTAATAGGTATTACTTTTACTTAAGAAAAAAAGATTGGTTTTCAGGATTATAATAATGTTATTCTAATTCTAATTTATTATGAAATGTAAGAAATTTAGGGTTCTAAAAGATAGAACCCTGCTACTGCTATGTGCTTTATTCATGGCAATTTGTTACAGTTGTACGGAGGAAAGTGCTATCAAAACGGGCGAAGTGATAGCGTATGATCCGTCGAAGCCTGTTGAGATTACAGATTTTACTCCGAAGAAAGGATCTGCCAGTACTCGTTTGTATATTCTTGGCAGTAATTTTGGAACGGATGTATCCCAGATTTCAATAACAATCGGTGGCGAGAAAGCCAAGGTTGTTGGATCGGACGGTGGATCGATTTATTGTATCGTACCACCTCGTTCAAGCGAAGGTACAATTGAACTAACGGTCAGTTCGGGTGATAATAAAACGACTGTAGTTGCCGATGAAAAGTTCCAGTATGAACATAAAACAGTGGTTTCTACCCTGTGTGGTTATGTCAGCCCGACTGGAGAATATGAAGTAAAGGATGGTCCTTTTGATGATTGTGGTTTTGAAGGACCTCAATGGTTTTCATTTGATCCAAAGAACAACAGGCACCTGTATTTGGTAGAATACTATTCAAATGTTCGTTTAATAGACTTGGAGAAAAAGGAAGTTTCCACTGTGATGACAAGAGGTCAAGGACATTGGGATCGTCCTCGCACTATTACTTGGACGCTTGGAGGAGATACCATGATTATTGCCAATGAAAAGGGAGGAGAGCATACAGTTGCTAACTCTATAGCTTATCGTAGGGAATTGTTTAAAAAGCCTTATCCGCTGATGTATACAAATGAAAAATGTACTACGTCTGCTACTCATCCGGTAAACGGTGAGTTGTATTATAATGCATTTCTTACAGGTGATATGTATCGTTATGACTGGAAAACAGGATTATCTGAAAAGCTGTTTACTATTCAGGATCGCGAATGGGAATATAACGTAGTATTCCATCCCACTGGCAACTATGCATATATCATTGTTGTGAACCGTAATTATATCTTGAAAACTGAATATGATTGGGTGAATCATCGCTTGAAGAATCCGACTTTATTCTGTGGTGAGGTAGGACAGTCTGGCTGGGTAGATGGTACCGGTAACAGTGCGCGATTTAATATTCCTCAGCAAGGTACATTTGTGAAGAATGAAGAGTATGCCGGCAGAGAAGATGAATATGATTTTTATGTGGCCGATGTTTTCAATCATTGTATTCGTAAAATTACTCCCGAAGGGAGGGTGACCACGTTTGCCGGTCGCGGAAGTCGGAGTATGAATAACGATGTTTGGGGCTTTATTGATGGAGACTTGCGTGAAGAGGCTCGTTTCCATGAACCCAACGGTATTATATTTGATGAAGTGACAAGAACCTTTTATATCGGTGACTTAAAGAATCATCGAATTCGTATGATTGCAATTGAATAATATTATGCACAAACACGTCTATTATATATGAAAAATTTATTTATTATATTGACAAGTTTATTCTTGTTCTGTTTCTCTTATAATCTGTCTGCGCAGCAGGAAGATGATACGGAAGTTATTGTTGTAAAAGGTATTGTAACCGATGAGATGGGGGAACCTCTGATTGGTGCAAATGTCGTAGTAAAAGATGTACCGGGTTTAGGAGCTATAACGGATATAAACGGTCGTTATAGCATTAAGATGGAGGCGTACCACCGTTTGATTTTCTCTTATATCGGTTATGAGAAAAAAGAGGTGTTGGTTAAAACACAAAAAGTGGTTAATGTCAAGATGAAAGAGGATACTTCCAGTGTGTTGGATGAGGTGGTGATTACTGGTACTGGTAGCCAAAAGAAACTGACAGTAACAGGTGCTGTAACTTCAGTAAATGTGAATGACTTGAAGTCTACCCCTAGCAATAACATAACGAATGCCTTGGCTGGTAATGTGGCCGGTATCATGGCGATGCAAACTACTGGTGAGCCGGGTAAGAATGTTTCTGAATTCTGGATTCGTGGTATTTCGACTTTTGGTGCGAGTAGCAGCGCCTTGGTACTTGTCGATGGTTTCGAGCGCGATTTGACAGATCTCAATATTGAGGACATCGAAACATTTCAGGTATTAAAAGATGCTTCTGAAACTGCCATTTATGGTTCACGTGGTGCTAACGGTGTTGTTTTGATAACCACAAAACGTGGTAAAGTAGGTAAGATTAACATCGATGCCAAAGTAGAAACTACCTATAATACCCGTACCATGACCCCTGAATATGTTGATGGTGTGACGTATGCTAATTTAATGAATGAGGCTCGTGTTACCCGTAATTTGGCACCGATCTTTGCAGATGACGAATTATTCATTCTACAGCATAACCTTGATCCGGATTTGCTTCCGAATGTAGACTGGATGGATTTGCTTTTGAAAGATGGGGCTATGAGTTATCGTGCATCATTAAATATGAATGGTGGTGGTACAAATGCCCGCTATTTTATATCTGCTAGTTATGTGGAAGATCAAGGTATGTATAATACTGATGAGAATCTGAAGAAGGATTACGATACTAATTCGAATGCTAAACGCTGGAATTATCGTATGAATGCCGATGTGGATATAACAAAAACTACTTTATTGAAAGTTGGTATTTCAGGTTCTCTGGAAAAGCAAAATAACCCCGGTCATGGTACGGCAGGTATATGGAATGCGTTGGTAGGACAGACTCCTGTGAGTATTCCGGTAATGTACTCTAATGGTTTGGTTCCCGCTTCAGGTCAAAATGATAAAACCAATCCTTGGGTTGGTGCTACTCAGACAGGTTATGAAGAGACATGGATTAACCGGATGCAATCAAATGTTACGTTGGAACAAAAGTTGGATTTTGTCACAAAAGGGTTGAACTTCATTGGTCGCTTTGGTTTTGATACCTATAATACGAACTGGATAAAGCATCATAAATGGCCCGAACAGTGGAAAGCTGAACGGCATCGTGATGCTAATGGTGAGATTACTTTTACACGTATAGCTCCTGCCGGTGAGATGAGCCAATCTTCTAATGGTTCCGGTGACCGCAGTGAGTTTTTTGAGGCGGAATTGCATTATGACCGTGCTTTTGCCAACCACCATTTGGGAGGTGTGGTAAAATATTCTCAGGATTCTAAGATCAGAACCTATGATATTGGTACCGATTTGAAGAATAGTATCGCTATTCGCCATCAAGGATTGTCAGGGCAGGTGTCTTATAATTGGAACTATCGCTATTTCGCTAATTTTAATTTTGGTTATACAGGTTCTGAGAACTTCGCTACTGGTCATCGTTTTGGTTTCTTCCCTGCTGTATCCGGTGCTTGGAACATTGCAGAAGAGTCATTTATCAAGAATAATGTGAAATGGATCAACATGTTTAAGGTACGTTACTCTTGGGGACGTGCCGGTAATGATATAGGCGGTGATCGTTTCCCCTTCTTATATGATATCTCAACAGTAGATGCCGGTTATAACTGGGGTGATTACAACTTTAGTAAAGAGTATAAAGGCAAACAATATAGTCGGGTTGCTTCTACAGGAGTAACATGGGAAGTTGCAACCAAGCATGACCTTGGTTTAGATTTATCATTGTTCAATGATAAGTTCACGATGACTGTCGACTATTTCCATGAACAACGTGACGGTATTTTCACATCCCGTGAATATTTGCCCTCTATGGTTGGCTTGACAAGTAGTCCGCAGGCTAATGTTGGATCGGTTTTGTCTGAAGGTTTTGATGGAAACTTTGCTTATAGACAAAGAATCGGAAAAGTAGATCTTACCATTCGTGGTAACATTACCTATAGCAAGAATACGATTCTCGAAAAGGATGAGGGCTATAATGTATATGAATATCAAATGAATAAAGGCCACCGTGTTGATCAGAGCAGAGGTTTCATTGCATTGGGCTTATTTAAAGATTATGACGATATCAGAAACAGCCCCAAACAGAACCTTGGAACTTACCAGCCGGGTGACATTAAGTATAAGGATGTCAATGGTGACGGTGTAGTAGATGATAATGACCAGGTGGCGATTGGTGCCACTAGCCGCCCCAACATGATTTATGGTATTGGTGCTTCTGCCAGTTGGAATGGCTTGGATGTTAATATACATTTCCAGGGTGCAGGTAAGTCGACATTCTGCATTGGCGGTAATGGTGTTTATCCTTTTGCTGATGGAGGCTGGGGTAATGTTTTGACTGATGTTGTAAAGTCTTCACGTTGGATTTCTGCCGATATTTCCGGTGATCCTGCTACGGAAGATGTTAATGCGGAGTATCCTCGTTTGACATATGGCTGGAACAACAACAACTACCGTCCTTCTACATACTGGATGCGCAATGGAGCCTATTTACGTCTGAAGACAGTGGAATTAGGATATACTTTGCCTAAAAAAATAGTAAATAAGGCACGTTTAAATAATGTGCGTATTTTCTGTATCGGAACAAACTTACTGACTTTCTCAAGTTTCAAATTGTGGGATCCGGAATTGCAAAGTACCAATGGTGCGGCTTACCCATTATCCAAATCGGTCACTTTGGGATTAACTGTTAATTTATAAATCTGTAGTTATTATGAATAAGAAATATACAATATTGTCTGCTGCTTTATGTTTGGGATTGTCTTTCTCTTCCTGCAGTGATTATTTGAATAATGATAAAAAGTTCAAAGATCGTATAACTTTGGAAAAAGTCTTCACGAACAGAGATTATACACAAGAATGGTTGGCCAATGCCTATCATTATTTGATGGATTATAATGCTGATGTGGCCAGTAAAGAGTGGACACCTTTCTGCTTCTCTGACGATATGTATTTTGGCGACCGCGAGGATCGTTATAAAACATGGAAGAATGTAGAATATGATGAAGGCTTTTACCAGAATTCGTGGGATGAAGCTTACAAAGGTATCCGGCAGGCATCTATATTCCTTCAAAATATAGACATGAATCAGGAGTTCAATCAAGAAGAGCGTGATGACCTGAAAGCGCAGGCTCGTTTCGTGCGTGCTTATTTATATTGGAAATTGTTGCAGAAATACGGCCCGATACCCTTGTTGCCTGAAGAAGGATTGGATTATACGGAAAGTTATGATGCATTATCATTGCCTCGGAACACGTATGACGAATGTGCTGATTATATCTGCAATGAAATGGTGTTGGCTGCTCGCGATTTACCCCTTCAACGTGAATTGCTTTCTATTGCCCGTCCGACTCGTGGAGCCGCATTGGCTGCGCGTGCAAAAGTCTTGCTGTTTGCCGCCAGTCCGTTGATGAATGGTAATACAGATCCTTATGCCGCCCAGATGGTCGATGATAAAGGAAAGCGCTTATTGGCTGCTGAGTATGATGAATCTAAATGGGCGAAGGCTGCTGCGGCTGCCCTTGATGTCATTAAATTGAAGCAATACCGGCTTTATACGGCCAACTATCGTCCTGTGGGGGATGCGCAATATCCTGCTACTGTTGTTCCCCCTTATCATCCGGTATATTCGGAAAGGAATTACCCGGACGGATGGAAGGACATTGATCCGATGGAATCTTATCGCGCAGTGTTCAACGGTGAACTGAATGCAACCGACAATCCAGAATTGATTTTCACACGTGGACAGAATCAGGGATCGGAAAGTGTCGCTACCATGGTGCTTCACCAGCTTCCCCGCTTTGCCAAAGGTTGGAATACGCATGGGATGACGCAAAAGCAGTGCGATGCTTATTACATGAATGATGGCAAGGATTGTCCGGGCAAGGACAAAGAGATTGGCCGCGGTGACGGTTCTGATCGTTTGCCCGGATTTACTACAAAGAAGGATAGTCTTGATAAAAAGTATCTGCCCGTAACCACTTCGGGAGTTTCGTTGCAATATGTCAATCGTGAACCTCGCTTTTACGCTTCAGTTGCTTATAATGGTGTCGTATGGCATCTTGGGAATGCTGAAAAGGAAACGGACACGGAATATACATCTTGGTATTATAGAGGAACCGGTGAAGGACGCACCAACACAATGTTTTGGCTTCGTACCGGAATTGGTGTCATGAAGTTCGTACGTCCTACCGATACGAACGATAAAGACGGAGCCATTGACCCCAAACCGGAACCGGCTATTCGCTATGCTGAAGTATTGTTGATCTATGCTGAAGCTTTGAATGAACTGAACGGAACGTATACCATACCTTCATGGGATGGATCGGAGAATTATACCATTCAGCGAGATGTTAATGCAATGAGAGAAGGCATTCTCCCTGTCCGTCTTCGCGGAGGGGTACCCGATTTCTCTCAGGAAACTTATGATGATGTGAACGAGTTCCGTAAATGCCTGAAGCGCGAACGCCAGATTGAACTGATGGGAGAGGGGCATCGCTATTTCGATTTGCGTCGTTGGAAAGATGCGGCTGTAGAAGAAGCATTACCTATCTATGGATGCAACACTTTGATGACTAAGTCCGAACGTGATATGTTCCATGTACCGGTTCAGGTTCCTTCTCTTCCGACAACTTTTGCCGAAAAGACTTATTTCTGGCCTATCAAGCACGATGAATTGAAACGCAACAGACGTTTGACTCAAAACCCCGGATGGACATACAATGATTAAATATAGAGTAAAGATGAAGACAAAATATATTATTTTAGCTTTTATGGCAGCATTGTTCACTTTCACTTCATGTAATGATGAATGGACGGACGAACAATACGCTCAGTACATCTCTTTTAAAGCTCCTATCAATAACGGAGGTGTATCGCAGATTTTCGTGAAATACAAAGAAGCGGGAAAAGTGACTTATCAATTGCCTGTGATTGTCAGCGGCTCTACTATGCTTTCGAATCCCCTGAACGTTCATATCGGTTTGGATAAGGATACGCTGGATGTTTTGAATGTCGAACGCTTCCATTCCCGCGATGATCTGTTCTACCAACTGCTGAAGCCGGAGAACTATGAGATTCCAGATTATACTGTGAATATTCCTGCCGGTGAATGTGTGGGTTTACTGAACATCGACTTTAAACTTGAGAACCTGGACATGGTAGACAAGTGGGTATTGCCCCTTACCATTTTGGAAGACCCCGATCATACTTACCAGCCCAATATGCGTAAGCACTACCGGAAGGCTTTGTTGTATGTGACTCCGTTCAACGATTATTCGGGGAACTATTCTACCACGACGACAAGTGTTTATTTCCGCGAAGGATCGAGTGACCCGATGGTTGTAAACAATCGTACCGCTTATGTGGTGGACGATAATACCATATTCTTCTATGCCGGTGTAACGGATGAAAAACGAAAAGACAGACGCGCTTTTAAAATATTCGTTAAGTTCAATGAAGACGGTACGCTGACATTGGATCAGGAAGATCCGCAGTTGAATCTGAAAGTCATCGGTACTCCGACTTATGACATCGAAGAGACTACTGACGTTGACCAGCCTTACTTGATTCATCGCTATGTTACATTGAACCTGGAATATGAATATGACGACACGCTGGAAGTTCCCGATTACACTGTAAAATACCGGGCAAAGGGTATCATGACTATGGAGCGTAAGATCAACACTCAGATACCGGATGAAGATCAAGCTATTGAATGGAATTAAAAACATAAGTGAAGATGAAACATGCATTATTTATATTAGCGGTCATTCTGGTATGTGGCTGTACTAAAGAAACACAGTATTCAAAAATGAAAAGAGAAGATTTTCAGACAACAGTAGACGGGAAGTCAACTGATTTATACACCCTGAAAAATAAAAACGGTGTAGAAATAACAGTAACGAATTTCGGAGCGAGGGTCGTTGAAATATGGGCACCCGACAGAAATGGTGATTTTGAAGATATCGTATTGGGACATGACAATGTGGACAAATATATACACTTCAAGGGGGAACGCTTTTTGGGTGCCACGATTGGTCGTTACGGAAATCGCATCGATAAAGGACAATTCGTTTTGGACAGCGTAAGTTACCAGCTTCCGATTAACGATACTCCCAATAGCTTGCACGGGGGGACTAAAGGTTTTGATATGGTCGTATGGGATGTAGATCAGAAAGATCCGCAGAAACTCGAGCTTTCTTATTTGTCGAAAGATGGAGAAGAGGGATATCCGGGTAACCTGAATGTAAAGATGACGTATGAACTGACTGATAATAATGAATTTATCATTACTCATACAGCCACTACCGACAAAAAAACAGTACTGAACCTGACGCATCACTCTTTCTTCAATCTGCATGGCGCAGGCAACGGGACTGTCAACGATCATGAGTTGATGCTCAACGCTGATAAGTTTACGCCAGTCAATGAAGTGCTGATCCCTACCGGTGAACAGCTTGCAGTTGCCGGCACACCGATGGACTTCCAACAACCTACTTTGATCGGTGAACGTGTGAACGAAGATTACGAACAGTTGAAATTCGGACATGGTTATGACCATAACTGGATATTAAAGAGAAAGACGGCTAATGATCTGGAACTTGCCGCTACTGTATATGAGCCTCAGTCCGGTCGTTTGTTGGAAGTCTGGACTACCGAACCGGGGATTCAATTCTACGGAGGTAATTTCTTCGATGGCTCCATGATTGGAAAGGGAGGCAAAAGTTACGAGTACAGAGCTTCTTTAGCCTTAGAAACACAGCACTTCCCGGACAGTCCGAATCATCCGGAGTTCCCTTCAACCGTGCTGATGCCGGGTGAAACCTATCACCACGTATGTGTCTATAAGTTTGCTACTAAATAAGTCTGTTTTCTATCACCGCAATCACATCCCGGTGGGCTAATAGCTTGCTGGGATGACGATTGCATTTTATCGGACTTGTTGTTCATTGAAGTAGCTGTGATTTAAACCGGGCGGATGACGGTACCGGTTTGTTTTCATCGGCAGAAACATTCGTTTCTTCCTGGGAAACTTCTTTTTCGTAGGAGGGAAATGATTTTTCGTAGGAGGAAACATTTGTAAATAGCCGAACAACCTGTATAATCTAATTAAAAACCAATAAGATCCTTTTTGGATCTTAATTATCAATGATCTAATTATTAATATTATGAGAAAGAATTTACTCATGAAAATTGCACCGGCACTTGTTGCCTGTCTGCCTCTTGCGATGTATGCGCAGGAAAGCATCAATGTGAATGCCTTGAAGGTGGAGAATAAAATCTCTCCCTATCTTTATGGTGCAAACATTGAAGATGTGAACCACTCCATTTATGGAGGATTGTATGACCAACGTATCTTCGGAGAAAGTTTTGAAGAACCTGTAACGGGAAGCCCGTTGAAGGATTTCGATTTTTTTGAAGGTGACTGGAGTGTGAGCGAAGATGGGGTTGTTTCTGTGGCACGTCACGGTGGTGCCAAGATGATCAACAATAGCGTTTCTTTGGGTGATTCGTATGTGGAAGTTGAATTGAAGTTCAATACCGAAGGGGGTGAGAATGCCGGTTTGGTGATACATGTTACGAAAGCCGGTAACGGTGCCGATGCTTTCAGAGGATATGAAGTTAGCATTTCACGCGATGGAAAACAACTGATTCTGGGACGGCATGACAATAATTACAGGGAACTTGCCAAAGGAGAGCTTGCTATCAATCCGGACGAATGGAACAAACTGGCTGTTAAAACCGTCGGGGCAACCCTTGAGATCCTGGTAAATGGTACCTCTATCATTACCTGTACGGATGACGATCCTATCATGTCCGGTTATGCCGGCTTGCGTACCTGGCATTCGGATGCCAGCTTCAGAAACATGAAGGTGACTGATGAAAACTCCATCGTTGACTTCGAGGCTTATGGAGGTAACTGGACGGTTGCTGACGGTGTATTGTCCGTTGCTCGTCATGGCGGTGCGAAATTGGTGCATAAAGAGACTTTGGGCGATTCTTCCGTAGAAATGGAGATGAAGTTCACCACAGATGGTGGCGATAGCGCAGGTTTTGCCATTCATGTGACCGATCCCAAGGAAGGTGCAGATAACTTCAATGGTTATGAAGTGGGTATATCCCGTGATGGTAAAAAACTGATCTTCGGTAAACATGAATACAATTGGCAGTCTATTTCCGAGACTCCTATCGATATCGTGCCGACCGAGTGGAACAAACTGAAAGTAAAAACGGTAGGCAAGAAATTTGAGATTTATGTCAATGATGAACTAACGACTTCCTATGAGGATCCTACGGCACTTCTCGAAGGTGGAGTTGGATTCCGTACTTGGAATGCCGATGTTAGTTTCAGAAACCTGAAGATAGAACGTGATGGGGATGTGAAAGAAATCACCTTGCGTGCTGAAAGCAAACAGTCTGATCTTAAACTGATGCAGAACCCGGCTTATTTCAAGATCAGCTCCATGTGGGATGCGATCGTTTCCAAAGATGCGGTTGTCAATTTTGCTCATATCACAGATGATGCTTATAACACGAACTGCTCACAGGAAGTTGACTTCGTATCGGGTACAGGCGTTGCAGGTGTTGCCAACCGCAGTCTTAATAAGTGGGGCATCGCTGTGAAGCAAAACCAAACTTTCAAGGGCTTCCTTTTCCTTAAAGGAGAGGTCAGTGGAAAAGTATACGTTGCACTTCAGAATGTAGATGGCACGAAGGAATATGCCGTACAGGAAATTGACGGAATCACGTCCGACTGGAAGAAATATACCTTCGAGTTGACTTCCAATACCGAAGATGTAAACTCACGTCTGGCTGTGTATATCAAAGAGCCGGGACAGTTCCGCATCGATATGGTGAACATGATGTCTTCTGAAGAAGACCAGTTCCACGGCGCACCTTTCCGCAAAGATATCGCAGAAGCTATGGTCGAACAGAAACTGACCTTCCTACGCTATGCCGGAACGATGATCGAATGTGACGGATACCGCTTCAAGAGCATGATCGGTCCGCGTGAAGATCGTCCCGTATACAACGGTCGTTTCTATGGTTATGCCTCTCATGGGTTTGGTATTGAGGACTTCCTGAACTATTGTGAATTGTCCGGCTTTGAACCAGTATTTGCTGTGAACAGCTTTGAAACAGCCGAAGATATGGCGTTCATGATTAAATACCTGAAAGGGGATGTTTCTACTCCCGAAGGCAAAATGCGTGCAGACAACGGTCATCCCGAACCCTATCATCTGACTTATATCGAAATCGGCAATGAGGAAGTTCTTGGCGGTGACAATGCCGATCAATATATGGACTATGTAAGACGTTTCACTGATATTTATCAGGCAATCCATTCCATTGACCCGACAATTAAGTTTATCAGTTCTGCTTGGTGGCGTCCGGAATCGGAAGATAATATGAGAGACGTATTCGAATGCTTGGATGGAATGGCCGACTATTGGGATTATCATCCTTGGGCTGACAGTGATGAATTGGGCGGACACGTTGAACGCGAAATGAAGCAAATGCAGGAAATGTTCCTGAAATGGAATCCGAACACGACCATGAAGTGTGCTTTGTTCGAAGAAAACGGAAATAGCCATAACATACGTCGTGCCCTGGGTCATGTGACTATTCAGAATGCGGCTCGCAGAATGGGTGATTTCGTATTGGCTACTTGCGCTGCCAATGCATTGCAACCTTACAAGCAAAATGACAATGGTTGGGATCAGGGAACCGTATTCTTTACTCCTTCTCAAGTATGGGGCATGCCGACATATTATGCACAAAAGATGGCTTCCGAAAATCACAAGCCATTGCTGGTTCAGAGTGAAGCACCTGCTTCTTTGGATGTAGTTGCCGCTACGGACGAGAACTGTGATCAAGTTGTACTGTATGTGGTTAACAAGAATGCTGAGGCTGTTGAAGCCAACGTGAATGTTGCCGGAAAGAACGATACGAAACAAGTGCGCACTATTACCTTGTCTGGTCAGTTGAATGATGTCAATACACCGAGCGAGCCGGAAAGAATTGTACCGGTTGCTGAAACGTTGGACGGTGTGGATAACATTAACTATTCATTCAAGCCTTACTCTTATACAATCATGATTTTTGATAATAAGTCAGTAGGTATCTCCGATGTTACAGAAGATAGTTATCTCGTAGTTTCTGCGGACAAACAGATTGTAATAAGATCCGCTGGCAATGAAAATACTCCGTATGAAGTGTTCTCATTGGCAGGAGCCAGCATTGCTAAAGGTAAAGTTGCTGCTTCCGGTGAAGCATCGGTGAACTGTCAGGCAGGCGCTTATTTGGTCGCTTTGCGGACAGTTGATGGTACAAAGGTATATAAGGTTATCGTTCGATAAGCTAATCCTCTTATAATATGCAAGAAGCGCCCTGTTTCTCAACATGGGCGCTTCTTTTTGTTAAAGTATAATAATTAAGAGAGAGCTTAATTATGATGCAAATCTACGAAATGCTCGTAATAGGGCAACTCTCGGTAAGTTAATTAATGCAAACTAATTCATCCGGTCGTGTACTTTCTTGTATTGCTCGATGACATGTTTGCGACTCATTAATATCTGTCTACGATACACGAAGCAGGTCGTCAGGAAGTAGAATCCTGCCTGTAGCCACAACGCTTTGTATTCAAAAGATACCTCACTCAGCGTTCCTCCCATATTATTGATGCGTACGAAACCATTAATGCCGAATGTGGACGGGAAGATATAAGAGAAATATTTCCAAAATGCCGGTATGGAAGCACCTGGCCAAGAGATTCCCGATATGAACAACAGGGGGACGGAAGTGAATACGAACAATAACATGCACGTTTCACGATTTCGGATGGCGATGGAAGCCGTCATGGCAAAAAAGATGCAAGCCGACAGATAGGGAATCAGAAACAAAGCAAGTGTTCCGGGGTGACCGATCTGATTGAGGCTAAAGATGCGTGGGACGACGCATAGCACATATACCGATACCAGTGAATAGACCATGAAATAACTCAGCCCTTTTCCCATAACGATACGTAAGGTCCCGTTGTAATGCCTGTTGATGGGTACCAAATCTTTGAAACGGTTGTTCTCACGGGCAGTTCCGGCCGACAAGCCGATACCCAAGAGAAGCGTCTGTTGGATTAGCAAGATGAGTACTGCCGGGATCAGGAATGCTGCAAAACCGTTTGTCGGATTGAACAAGGCAATATCTTCATATTCTATGGGATAACCGGTAATCTCATCCTGCCGTGCGGTAGTATTACCGGCACGTTCTATTTTGATGTCCCGGTTCATATCCAGGGATACCGCTGTATTTGCAAGCAACATGCTTTTGTAGTAGAGCAGCCCGCTCATGTCACAGTAAATGCTTACCTGTGTCTGTTTACCTTGCGCGATGTCCCGGCTGAATTCGGACGGAATATAGATGATGCCGTATGCCAGGCGGTCTTTCAACATTTGTCTGGCCTCTTCCATATCGGCACAATACGTCACGATGTTGATGTCCGGAGTGGCATCCACTTTGCGCAGATACTCCCGGCTCAAAGAACTATGAGAAGCATCCACTGCAACAGCGGGAACTTCCCTCACCACTTCATTTGTATAAATGAAACCGTAAATGAGCGGATAGACCAGAGGTACCAAGACAAAGAATATCAATACACCTTGGTCGCGGAAAGTCGTACGGAATTCTCTGAGCCAGATATAGAACAAGTCGTTGATGCCTTGTCTTATCTTATCTTTAAATGTTATCTCTTTCATCAGGGCACGTATTTATAATAGATCAATGCTTCTTTCAACCGGTGGACAACCAAGAACGGAAGCACCATGAATATCAGTAATGCCATGTAGTTCGGCCATGAGTAAATCATGCTATAACCATTGAGTGCCTGGTCTACATATATGAGGAAGTAGTGGCGTAACGGGAACAGATTGCTTAACGCTTGCAGAACAGGATGCATAGCCATCACGGGGAAAGAGAATCCTGAAATCGAGAAGGAGATTACTCCCCATAGCGATGCAAAGCTCAACCCCAGGCGAAGCGTGGGCAATGTTCCTATCATGACGATTCCGCAGCATTGTGAGGCCAATACCAGGCAAAGGGTGGCGAACAACATCGGCAGGATGCCGCTGTTGCATGGGAAATGCAGGAAGCCGTACAGATATACATTATAGAATATGCCCATAATGAAAAAGACCACCGTCTGAGGCAATAATTTCCCTGCCAGCGCTATGTAAATGGAATTGTTACTCACGCGCAACCATTCACGGGCCGTGCGGTCTTTGATTTCCGTACCGATGGAGTAAACGGTAACCATGAAGATGAGCAACATCAACACCCCGGGAACCAATGTATTACACAAGTAGACGGAATAGTTCAACCATGGGTTGTTCAACGGATGTGTGTCGATGACGATCGGCTGTAGAAAAGCCATGGCTTGATCTTCCGTAGCTCCTTTGGCATAAAGGGCTGATCTGCTTACGGCTCCTGACGCTAGCTCACTCATCATTTTCATGTCTTTGAAGAGTAATGAGCCGGCAATGAGATAGGAGTTGTTGGTGTAGAATGAAATCTTTGGCTGCCGTTGGCTTTGCGCATCGGCCGACAATCCCTTCGGTATATAGAAAAATCCGTATATCTTGCCCTCTTGCATGGCAATACGTGCATCGTTCACATTTCCGTAGCGAGCTACTACGGCCGTTTGCCCGAAAGCGTCCAGATTGCGTATTAGGTTGCGCGAGATGGCGGATTGGTCCATGTCCACTGCTCCTACGGGTAAGTTGGTTGGCAGTCCCGACCCCATCAGTGTAGTGAAAAACAGGTAGCAAAACAGGGGGGCGATGACCATGCAAAAGAGATAAAGCGGACGGGATACGAGGCGACGGCATTCCCGCTTCATAACCAGCCACAGGGACTTGTATTTCTTTTCTCTTTCCTTCATTTTGCGTACTTATTTTTTTATGATTACCGACATTCCGGGGCGAAGTCCTTCTACTTTTTCCAAAGGACGGGCACGTACTTCGAATGTTTTCAAGTCGAATTGTCCTGTTGTCTTGGTTGCTTTCCAAGCAGCGTAAGTGCCTAAATCTTTCATGTAATCCACCTTCAGCCGGATTGTCTTGTTGTCCAGTGCAGGAACGATGGCATCGAATTCAGCTCCCATTGTCAGATTCTTCAGCAGATCTTCACGCACGTTGAAAGTCACCCACATGTCTTTCAGGATGGCAATGTTCATGATGGGGGCTCCTGTCCCTACCAGTTCACCGACTTTTGGGAAAATCTCGGAGACTTCTCCACCGGCCTGTGCAATGAGGAAAGTTTCCTTCAAGTAGGATTCTACCTCAGCAACCGCGCCTTTGGCTCGGTCCACCAAAGCGGCTGCTGCCAGTTTGTCTTCACGTTCGGCTCCGTTCTTGGCCATGGTATATTGCGCTTTGGCTGCTTTTTCGGTGGCAATGGCTGCATTACGTTGTGCAGTCACTTCATCCAGCTTTTGTGCGGGCATTACTCCTTGGTCGAACAGGTTTTTCACCCTTTTATATGATTTTTCGGCAATCTCAACGGCAGCTTGTGCTTTTTGCCACATTTCGTAGGCAGCTTGTATTTGTTCCTGACGGGCTCCTTTGATTGCTTTTTCGTTCTGTGCCTGTGCGGCAGCCTCAGCAGCCCGTGCTTGTTCCATTTTTGCGGCAATGTCCGGTGCTTCAAGCAATGCTAGCGTATCCCCTTTTTGGACAGTCTGTCCCTCCTTCACGCGGAATTCGAGGATACGTCCCGGTACTTTGCTCGATACGCGATATTCGTCCACTTCGGCTTGTCCCTGAATAATCTCGGGTCCTTTGCGTAGCATGAAGAAACCAACCACTGCAACCAGTGCGATCACTCCCGTCAGGGTGAGAAATGCAAGCAGCATATTGCTGTTCTGTGATTTTTGTGCGCTCATCTTATTTTTATGATTTTATATTGTTATTACGATTATAATTCTTAGTTCTCCCTTCTTCCTTCGCTAAGCGTTCCCAGTGATTTCTTCAGATAGATTTCCGTCAGTTTGACATCGATTTGGGCATCTATCTTTTCCGATTGTGCCGAGAGCCATGCGGTCTGGGCTTCCAATACATTGCTGGTGGCAATGACTCCTTCCTCGAACCCGAGGGTGGCGTAGCGCAGGTTCTCATTCGCTTTCTCTTGGTTCTTTTCTGCCATAGTCAGCTTTTTGGTTGCCTCGTGTACTTTGAAGGCTGCTTGGTTGACTTGCAATTCTATTTTTTCTTTGGCATCCTGCAATTGATATTGGGCGATGCGGGCTTCTGCTTTTGCAGCTTTTACTTTATACATTCCTTCTCCCCAATGCCATATGGGTAATTGTACCATTACTCCCACATTCCACATCCCTTTGAACTTATTTTCGAAGCTGTTGAATACGGAAGGATTGGTCACCATGTAATTTCCCATTAATGCTACGGACGGTAGGTGTTCGGCACGTGTTACGTTCACCTTTTGTTTGTAGATTTGCGTCGCCAGTTCCAAACTATGTATTTCGGGCCGATTGGCATATGCCGTATTTATATCGAACTGCGTGTTCGTCTCTGCTAAAGGAAGGTTCTCCATCTGTTCATCTGCCAGTACAATCGGTGTACCGAGGTCGAGCCCGCATAGCTGGCAAAGCAACATTCGGGAAAGGCTCAGGCCGTCCTCTACTTTGGTCAGCGTCATCTCTGCTTCGTTTACTTTTACTCGTACGGATAGCCCGTCTGCTTTCGTTGCCACTCCTTCTGCTATCATCTTCTCCACATCGCTGTCCAGCTTTTGAAGCAGTTCCAAGTATCCCTCAGCCAATTTCTTTTTATTGACCAGTGAGATAACCTGCCAGTAAGCCTGGTCTGTGCTTAGGATGACTTCCTGCATACCGGAGTGGTGTTGTTGCCGTGCCAGTTCTTCGGCATATCTGGTTATTTTGTTGTAAGCCCGGATTTTGCCTCCCATATACAAAGGTTGGGTCAGGGTGATGGCACCGGCATAGACATTCCTCGTGTCTGTGCGGAAAGCGTCTACCAATGATTCACCCACTCCGTTGAGTGTGGGGACAAGTTCGCCTCCTAGTTGTGAGATGAGCGGAGCCAATTCGGGATGTATCTGTGCTATCACTTGTCCTGCCTGTTGCAGCGGACCGCTGATGCTGTTCCCCAAACCGGATAGCGCCCCTTTTTGTGCATCATTCAGCAATGAAAACTCTTTTTGGTTACGCATGTAGGCACCGGTTGCCGAGATGTTGGGCAGATAGTTGGTGAAGGCAGCTTTACGCTGATAATGCGCTGCATTTATTTTCTCATTGCTGATGAGCAACTCCTTGTTGTTTGCCAAGGCTAATGCACGGCAACTATCTAAGCTGAGAACGTTCTGTGCTTTTGATGAAAACGCAGCACTTAGCAGAATTGTCAGAATGAATACTTTTTTCATTGCATCTTGCGTATTATAAAGGTGATACTTCTTTTTTTACAATCTAAAATAGACTGGCGTTGTTTATGGTGTCTCTTCTGCTTTTTCCTGTCAAGTCGAATCTAGATAATTGCATAAACAACGAAACAAAAGTAGAGGCTTTCAATGAATCTGCAAAATGATTTAAGCTTTTTTTGAGTAAATATTAGACGGGACTTCTTGTTTAGGAGAGAATACCGGGAAAACAGAACTATTTCCTTGGAAAATTTCACTGTCTTTTGCAAAAATACTCATTATTCTCCGGGAGAAGATTTTATTTTGCGCTGATGAGGCTGTCTTTTCTAGCCGGTAGATGGGGGCAGCAGTTGTGCTACAACGGTAATTATCCCGGCTTTGTCCGGGCAAGGCGTTCTGCCGCAACCGTAATGCAATGGCACTGCAAAGGTAATGCAGTGATGCTGCAACAGTAATGCAGTGGCACTGCAAAGGTAATACAGTAATGCTGCAACGGTAATGCAGTGGTGCTGCAAAGATAATACAGTGATGCTGCAAAGATAATACAGTGATGCTGCAACGGTAATGAAACAGCGCTTTAAAGGCAATAAAGCAACATTGTACTAAAAAAGGCCGCTATAAGAAGATTGTAGCGACCTTTCTATGTGATGGTAGGGGGAATCTTGTTTCCTTCAGCTTACTCCATGGTGAACCGTTGCGAACCGATCAGCGTTCCGTCAGCGAAGATGTCTACCCGGTAGTTGCCTGCCGATAGATATTCTTCGACATTCCAATATACGGTGATAGGTTGCTCTTCCCCGTTATATTCTATATACTTCTTGATGGAGTAGGGAAGTGTCCGGTTCTCGTATTCAAATGTGTTGGCGGCATTTTTGGTCAATACCTCGTTGTTCGGCTTATATATGTTAATGTAGAGTGTACGCTCACCGGTTTCTGCCGTGATATTCTTGACGATGGTGAAACCTATGGCGAATTTGACCACGTCTTTTATCTTCTTCGCTTTTTTATCACGCTTGTTCTTCGGCTCTATCCAGATGTTCGTGGCATCCAGTTGTGCAGCCAGCGTTACCTTTTTATTCAGGTTTTTCTTTTCTTCCGACAGGTTGCTTATCTGGCGCGAAGCATCGTTATACTTCTTGGTTACTTCGGCTATTACCTGTTTTTGCTGGTTGGTCAGTTTGTTCAGTGAATCTATCTGGTTGATGTAACCTATCATGATCTTGCGCAACGATGCCAGCTCTTTTTTTAACCGGCGTATTTCGGTGGCATTGCTGCTTTTCACCGTGCGAAGTTCTTCGAGCAATCGTTGTGTCTTTATCTGTTCCTGCTCCAGCAAGACGGACAGTGAGTCGTTGGAAACAGTCAGTTTTAGTTCATCATATTGTTGGGCGAAACGGGTGTATTCATTTTCCAAATCCTCCTTTTCCAAAGCAAACTCTTCGACAAGTTCACGATTGCTTTGCTTCTCGTTGAACAACAGATAGGTGAGCCCGACAAGTGCTATCACCAGTACCGATACGGCGACTATAAGCAGGGTTTTCTTATTCATATTTTATAGTTTAGATGATAATTCGTACTTCAATTCATACCGATCCATCTTTCATGAGGGCGTGTCAAAAGCTGTCGCTTTAGGCGTATGCTCATGAATAATTGCTGCAAAAGTAATCATTTCGGCAGATAGCGCATAGAGGACGCGAAGATTTTTCTCCTGTCGGGGTCGCTTTTTAATCTTCCCGCTTTGTTCGATCCCCCGAAAGGAAGGTTGCCTTTAACTAAAATTATTGCGGAAATATTTCTTTAATAACGATTATCGTTGTACTTTTGTCCACACAAAAGATGAAACTAATTATCAACTTTTAAAAAATAGATATTATGTCAAAAGTAACCGTAGTAGGCGCAGGTAACGTAGGTGCTACATGTGCA
>OODP01000215.1_pt1 | contig 59578 bp, 36 predicted proteins | sample 1671011 | NCBI WGS metagenome assembly OODP01 (sample SAMN06348113, study PRJEB24527) | human gut metagenome | biome: human gut; feature: ankylosing spondylitis patient; material: feces | host: Homo sapiens | place: China | collected 2015-10
ACCCTATTCAGTATACGACTGAATGGCATTCACTATACGACTGAATTAGGTTCAGAATACGACTGTTCCTTAAACCTACATCATTTGTAAATAATGCAGATTATTATTCGGTTCTTGTTTCAATTCATAAACCACATATAAAGAAAGTATTAACATCTCTACTCCCCCGGACATTCACTACCTAATAATAGTTATTTTATGCTGTTCAACATAAAAAGAGAAGTATCTCTTATAAAATTACGGAATTTATTCAGTATTTTTGCGCGCTCTAAAGGATAACATTATCTAACCTACTAACAAAAACAAATTTTATGGAATTGAACAAAACCTTTACCAATGGGCTTTGGAATAAAGAAATCAATGTCAGTGATTTCGTCAGTAAAAACATCGCACCCTATACCGGGGATGCATCTTTCTTGCAGGGACCTACCGAACGTACCAAACGTATCTGGGACATCTGTCTGAAGGCTCTCGAAGAAGAAAGGAACAACAATGGCGTCCGTTCACTGGACAATACCACCGTATCTACCATCACTTCTCATAAAGCCGGGTATATTGATAAGGACAATGAACTTATTGTCGGTTTGCAGACTGATGAACTGTTGAAACGATCCATCAAACCTTTCGGAGGCATCAACGTGGTAGCAAAAGCATGCCGTGAAAACGGAGTGGAAGTGGACGATAAAGTAAAAGACATCTTCACCCATTACCGCAAAACACATAACGACGGCGTATTCGATGTATATACCGAAGAAATCCGTTCCTTCCGCTCACTGGGATTCCTTACCGGATTGCCCGACAACTATGCCCGCGGACGTATCATCGGCGACTACCGCCGATTGGCTCTCTACGGCATCGACCGTCTGATTGAAGCCAAGCAGGAGGACTTGCGCAACCTCACCGGCCCGATGACCGAAGCACGCATCCGTCTACGCGAAGAAGTGGCAGAACAAATCAAAGCTTTGAAGGACATCAAGGTTATGGGCGAATATTACGGACTCGACCTCAGCCATCCGGCTACATCAGCTCAAGAGGCCGTGCAATGGGTATACATGGCATATCTTGCTGCCATCAAAGAGCAGGACGGAGCAGCCATGTCACTGGGTAACGTATCTTCGTTCCTCGACATTTTCATCGAATACGATTTGGCTCACGGCAAGATTGACGAGACGTTTGCACAGGAACTGATAGACCAGTTCGTCATCAAACTACGTATGGTACGCCATCTGCGCATGCAGTCGTACAATGATATCTTTGCCGGCGACCCGACTTGGGTGACCGAAGCCATCGGCGGACGCTTCAACGACGGACGCGTGAAGGTCACCAAGACTTCTTTCCGCTTTTTGCAGACGCTATACAACCTCGGTCCTTCTCCGGAACCGAACTTGACCGTATTGTGGAGTCCCGAACTGCCGGAAGGCTTCAAGGATTTCTGCGCCAAAGTTTCTGTAGATACCAGCTCCATCCAGTACGAAAACGACAACCTGATGCGCGAAGTGCGCAACTGCGACGATTACGGCATTGCCTGCTGTGTATCCTACCAAGCCATCGGCAAGCAAATCCAGTTCTTCGGCGCACGTGCCAACCTTGCCAAGGCCCTGCTGCTTGCCATCAACGGTGGCCGTTGCGAAAACACCGGAACTGTCATGGTGAAAGGTATTCCCGTATTGACCGGCGAGACACTGAAGTTTGAGGAAGTTATGGCCAACTACAAGAAGGTACTGACTGAAATAGCCCGTGTCTACAACGAGGCCATGAATATCATCCACTACATGCATGATAAGTATTATTATGAGAAAGCCCAGATGGCATTCATCGATACCGACCCACGCATCAATCTGGCATACGGTGTTGCCGGCCTTTCCATCGCCATAGACTCACTGTCCGCCATCAAATATGCCAAAGTCACTGCACGCCGCAACGAAATCGGCCTGACCGAAGGTTTCGACACCGAAGGCTCATTCCCCTGCTTCGGCAATAATGACGACCGTGTGGACCACCTGGGAGTAGACCTCGTTTACTATTTCAGCGAAGAACTGAAAAAGCTGCCTGTCTACAAGAATGCCCGTCCCACCCTTTCCTTGCTGACTATCACCTCCAACGTGATGTACGGCAAGAAGACCGGTGCCACTCCGGACGGACGCGCCAAAGGTGTTGCCTTTGCTCCGGGTGCCAACCCAATGCACGGACGTGACAAGAACGGTGCCATCGCTTCCTTGAGCTCCGTAGCCAAATTGCGCTACCGCGACTCGCAGGACGGCATCAGCAATACGTTCTCCATTGTTCCCAAATCACTGGGCCCGACACCGGAAGAACGTGTAGAGAACCTGGTAACCATGATGGACGGCTACTTCACCAAAGGTGCCCACCATTTGAACGTAAACGTACTGAACCGCGAAATGCTGGAAGATGCCATGGAACATCCTGAAAAGTATCCGCAACTCACCATCCGCGTTTCCGGCTATGCCGTGAACTTCGTGAAGTTGAGCCGCGAGCATCAGTTGGAAGTCATCAGCCGTTCATTCCACGAAAGAATGTAATATGATAAATGTACACTCCTACGAAAGTATGGGAACATTCGACGGGCCGGGTCTCCGGCTCGTCGTTTTCCTGCAAGGATGTCCGTTCCGTTGTCTGTATTGTGCCAATCCGGATACGATTGATGTAAAAGGAGGCACTCCCACCACTCCGGAAGAGATTCTGCAAATGGCTATCAGCCAAAAGGCATTCTTCGGGAAGAAAGGAGGTATTACTTTCTCCGGCGGTGAGCCTACCCTGCAAGCAGAAGCGCTGATTCCTCTTTTCAAGGAGCTGAAGGCGAACGGCATCCATATCTGTCTGGACAGTAACGGAGGCATCTGGAATGAAAAGGTGGAAGAGCTCTTTAGCCTGACTGACCTCGTGCTGCTGGACATCAAGCAATTCAATCCCGAACGCCACCGTACGCTGACGGGACGAAGCAACGAACAGACACTCCGCACCGCTGCCTGGCTCGAAGAACATGAACACCCCTTCTGGCTGCGCTATGTACTGGTCCCCGGTTACAGCGATTCGGAAGAAGACACCCGCCTGCTGGGTGAAAGTCTTGGCAAATACCAGCAGATACAACGGGTGGAAATACTTCCTTATCACCGTCTGGGTGTTCACAAATACGAAGCCATGGGATGGGATTACAAATTGAAAGAAGTGAAGGAAAATACTCCGGAACAACTGGAACGGGCAGAAAAACTGTTCAAAGAGTATTTCACGAATGTGATAACCAACTAAAACAGAAAAGCAAGGCTGTCCGGATATGATTCCAGACAGCCTTGCTTTTCATTTATAGGGTAAGAATCCTATTCTTTCAAGTTATAGGTAATCTGCTGTACATCATCACTACTGCCACCCACCATAAAGACGAAATCACCAGGTTCTACCATATAATTCATCTCATTGTCATAGAATCCCAGTGCATCGTCAGTTATCTGAAAAGCTACAGTTTTGCTTTCACCCACATTCAGATGAATTTTCCTGAAGCCCTTCAATTCCTTTATCGGACGCGTAACAGAGGCTACCTTATCCTGCACATACAATTGAACTACTTCCTCTCCTGTACACTTACCGGTATTAGTCACTTTTACCGACACCTCCGTATGGACGCCTGCAGCCTTGCCCGGCAGCAGTTTCAAATCAGAATATCCAAAATCCGTGTACGAAAGCCCATATCCGAAAGGATAGGCAGGCTCAGTGGAAGCATCGATATAAGATGCCTTATAGGTCTGTTTCAATGCGGTAGGGCGGCCGGTGCTCTTATTCTGATAATAAATGGGAATCTGTCCTACGTGTGCAGGAAATGTCATGGGCAATTTAGCCGAAGGATTATACTCTCCCCACAACACATTGCATATGGCATTGCCGGCCTCACTTCCCAGCCACCAAGTACACAGTACCGCATCAGCATGTTCCCTTATCTCATTGAAGATTACCGGACGCCCACACATGACAAGAGCAATGACAGGTTTTCCAGTCTTTGCCAGTTCCGACACCAGTTTCTGCTGCCCCTCGGGTATGGCTATATTCACTTTGGAAGCCTTCTCGCCACTCTGACCGAATCTCTCGCCTACCGCCACAACAATGACATCCGAAGCCTCAGCAGCCTGTAATGCTTCCTGCAATCCGGTCAACTGATTGCTCTTCATATCATAGCCTTCAGCATAGCTCACCTCCAGTCCTTTCCGGACCAATGCATCATATAAGGTCACCACTTTGTTCCGGTCCGTAGTGGCAGCCCAAGCACCTGCCATATCGTACTGGGATTTTGAGAGTCCTCCTATCAAGGCTATCTTCCTCGTCTGTGCCGTCAACGGAAGCACAGATTCCCTATTCTCCAGCAATACAACGGAACGCTCGGCCATACGGAGCGAAGCATTACGGACTTCGGGCGCATTGAGTATTCTGGCCGCTCTTTCCGGATTACAGTAGCGAAAAGGGTCCTCAAACAATCCCAACTCATATTTCTTCTCCAATATACGCCGTACTGCATCATCAAGCACACTCTCCTTTACTTTCCCTTCTTGAACAAGCTCCTTCAGATAAGTCAAGTAGCAGGTACTTACCATCTCCATGTCCAGACCAGCATTCAGCGCTTTGGCTGCGGCATCTTTCTTGTCAACAGCATAACGGTGGTTCACTAATTCCTCTACCGAATTATAATCGGACACAACAAATCCCTTAAATCCCCACTGCTCTCTCAATAGCCGGTTGAGCAAGAAATCATTGGCAGTACAAGGAATATTATTAAAATCATTGAAAGCACTCATCACGGTAGCTGCTCCTGCCTTTATGGCCGCCTTATAGGGAGGCATATAAAAATTGGCAAAGTGGCCCATTGACATATCCACACTATTATACTCCTTTCCTGCTATCGGTGCACCATATCCGGCAAAATGTTTCATACATGCCATGACAGTCGTCGTGTCTGCCAAATCGTCTCCTTGCAAGCCTCTGACACGCGCCTCCGCTACCCGAGAACCATAATAAGGGTCCTCACCGGCCCCTTCCATGACGCGTCCCCAACGTGCGTCCCACGAAATATCCACCATCGGGGCAAAAACCCAGTTCAAACCATCGGCGGCACTTTCCAAAGCATTGTAGCGTGCAGCTTCCTCAATCATGGCCAAATCGAAACTTGCAGCCTCGGCAAGCGGAAGCGGAAATCCGGTACGATAGCCGTGGATAACATCCAGTCCGAAAATTAAAGGAATGCGCAAACGCGATTGCAAAGCAAGCTCTTGATAACGGCGTATATCCTTTACTCCTATCACATTCAGCATAGAGCCTATTCTGCCTTGCCGGACATACTCTTCTTTAGGAATATTTCCACCGTCGGGTCCGGTAAAATTCCCTCGGTAGGTGCATTGTGCAAGCTGGCCTATCTTTTCATCCAGCGTCATCTGCTTCATCAAGCTTGAGATGAATTTCTCCTTCTCCGTAGTTTGTGCCGAGGTAAAGGTGTTACCAAGTCCCCACAGACAAACCATCAGTATTATTATCTTTTTCATACTGCCATTCTTGTTTTGATATTTATTTTATCATAAAACAACAGTTGCCTTCAATGGTAAATCAGCTGAAGAAGGACCTGCCAGAATCTCAAAAGTCCCCTTTTCCACTACAAACCGATGTGATTCCACATCATAGTAGGCAAAGGCTTCCTCATCCAGCAATATCCGAACGCGCTTGGTTTCACCCTTCTTCAAGTAAACCTTATCGTAGCCTTTCAACTCCTTCAATGGACGCGGAACAGAACATTCCACATCCCGCACATATACCTGAGCCGCTTCCGCAGCATCCATCTTTCCGGTATTCTTGATGTCAAAGCTTACCGTAACCCGGCTTCCCCCCGTCTTCTCAACACTCAGATTACTATATTCAAAACTACTGTATGACAGTCCATACCCGAAAGGATAGAGCGGCTGCTTTCCGTTCCGGTCATATCCCCTATAACCTACGAAAACACCTTCGGCATACTGCACCCGTTTATGAGGTACATTGCGATTGTCATAATAATTACCATATACCGGATTATCTTCCCATTTTTCCTCGATGCTGACTGGTAGTTTGCCACTTGGCGAAAGCTTGCCCGTAATGATTTCGGCAAGGGCCTTTCCACCCTCCTGCCCCGGATACCATGCCATCAAAATAGCTTGTACACTCTGCCCCCAATTGCGGAAATCTATTCCACCTCCGGCATTCACCACCACAGCCACATTATCATGAAGTGAAGCCACTTTATTAATGAGATATTCCTGCCCGTATGACAATGCAAACGGACGGTCGAACCCTTCACCTTCTGTACTGCTGTTGAACCCGGCACATACAATAACATTCCTGGCATGCTTCAGTGAAGAGGCCAAACGCTCCTCATCCATCATTCCTGCCTGGAAACTGACAGTCGCCTCACCCACATTATCAAAATATTCAATACGCAACCGGTATATCTCCCCTGCACTGACCTGCATAAATGCACTGCGGGTACTGAATGAATGGTTCCCCCAATCTCCGGTAATCAGCTTATCGTTTACAAACAGACGGTATCCGTCATCGCCAGCCAGCTGGAACTTGACAGTTCCATCCTTGTCAGCCTTGTAAACTCCCGTCCAACGGGCAGAAAACTGATCTACCGGCATGCCGTCGAACGGTGCACCGTATTTCCAGGCATGGTCTATGGCAGGCTCTATGGCAGCTTGAAAGAGTTCTCCGGTAAGATTACGAGTATTATAATATTCGCCCTTAAAACCGTTTTGCGTAAAACTGCCATCCGTATAAATCTGTTGGGACATATCCTTATAAAGAATGCTGTCAGACAGCAGCTCTATCTGTCTGCCGCCCTTCAACTGAACCATACCGTCATAGAGTGACACTACCGAATAAGGGGTGACAAATCCGCTTCCTCCTCCTGTGGGAATAATATCGGCATTAGGCCCGATTACCAATGTTCTACCGTTCCGGTAAGGCAACGTACCGTTATCATTTTTCAATAAGACTACTCCTTCTCTCGCCAAGTCAAGTGCAATTTCCTTAGACTGTGCATTGTCTTTATCGATAGATTTATCTTCTCTCGGAGTATCAAGTGCTCCAAAAGCAATCAATGTCTGGAGTATATGCCGGACTTTGGCGTCAATGGTCTCTTCCTTCACGATACCATTCTCTATTGCCGGAATAAGAATTTCCCTGGTCATGAATTTACCGACGGGCATTTCCAAATCCAACCCTCCATTAGCGGCTCCCACACCGGAATATACAGATGTCCAGTCAGACATCAGGATACCTTTAAATCCCCACTGTTTGCGCAGTACATCAATGTTCAGCCAGCTGTTTTCGGTGGCATGTACCCCGTTCAGCGGATTATAGCTATCCATAACCGCCCCTACTCCTGCTTCCTGCACAGCTTTTCGGAACGCGGGAAAATAAATTTCCTGCAGCGTGCGTTCATCCACATCTGAGCTGGCATGATGTCTGCTCCACTCCTGGTTATTGGCCGCAAAATGCTTCACCGTAGCCATAACTCCCTCTTCCTGCACTCCCAAGATATATTCTTTAGCAGTTTCGCCCGTCAAATAAGGGTCTTCACCAAAATACTCATAGTTTCGCCCGCATAGAGGAGAGCGGTAGATATTGACTCCAGGCCCCAACAGAATACTTACCCCACGGGCCTTTGCATCCCGGGCCAAACCATGTCCCAGCTCTCTAGCCAACTTACGGTTCCATGTCGAAGCCGACAAGATGCCACAAGGATACAAGGTACTTTGAGTATTGTTACGTATGCCTTGCGGACCATCGGCCATCCTGATTTCGGGTATGCCAAGCCGGGGTACAGCCCGGATATAAAAAGATTTGGGACCGGAAATGTAATCGATTTTTTCTTCCAGCGTCATTTGAGAAACCAACTCCCTGGCACGCTGCTCCACCTGGGGAGTAATACACACTTGTGCTTTTGCCGTGATTGCACAACAAAGCAATAGCCCGCTTAAGGCTACTTTCTTTTTAATCTTCATTTTGTCTATTTTACTACGTGTTTGTTATATTGCCGGGCATGTCCCGACCTACTTTCTTTCTTCTCAATCAATAAAAAACCGTGTCCCTTCATCCACCAACGAAGAAACACGGCCGAAAGTTATTAAGAAAATTCTGAATCTACAAGAAAGTGGACAAAAACATGTCTGTCCTGCTATCAATAAGTAAGACGTATACCGGCCTGCAACGTAAAGTTACACGGGTTCTCCTTGCGTATAGTCTGTATCGACGAACCGTCATCAAAGAAATAAGATACTCCCGGTTCCACATACAGGCCCACCCTATTGCTTATGTTATACTGGGCACCGACAGCACCCATGACAGAAAGCTGTACCGGTTTCACAGTCTCACTCTCAGTACCAATCTTGCCATACACACATTTTTCAATGGCACCCCCCGCCGAAACGTACATCGTAAAGTTCTTTGCATCCACAAAGTTCCAGTTGGCCCGTACCGGAATGCCAATATAATGCAGCTTCTGGCTTATCTTTTCCGAGCTGCCCTCATACCTTACGTCAGAAGCAAGATAGGTATACGTCAGCCCGCTTTCCACAGAGAAACCCTTCGCCAAGTTTTTCCGCACCGAAACACCGAAACTGAGCGGTTGTTTATGGTCTATATCCGCAATTTTCTTTTCGCGTCTTTGCAGATAGGGCATACCATCCTTAAAAACCAGTTCCTGCCCGTCGGGAATAGTAACAATGCCATTGGCCGTAGAGGATAAATCTACGTTACCGCCATAAATAGGACTTCCAGGCATGTAGTCCGACATCACATTCGCTTCCCCTTCATTCGCCAATGAAAAACCTCCCGTATTTCCTACGGACAAGCCAACCGCCCATCCTTTAGTATCCCTACCAGAACTGTTTCTTTCCGGAAGATGCAGTTTGTCCCGGCCTGACGGACGATAGCGGTCTTTCCTTGTTCTCTCCGGTTCCTCTGCCTGCATTGCGGTCGCATGGTCCGTATCTTCCATTACCGGCTCTTCCGCCTGCTGCCCAATACCGACAGCCTCACCTGCAGTTTCAACCGGCAACATTTCCTCCTGCCGCTCATCGTCAACCGATATTCTGATATGTTGTGCAACCAAAGGGCGACTTGCCTCCCTATTGGGTGCCGATGCATTTCCATGTGCCCGATAGGCAGGCTCTATGGGATTAGTCCGTACAGCAGGTACCGTCTGTTCCGGCAAGACATCCGGAGCCACAGCCAAAGCAGGCACTGACGTATGCCGCATTTCATTCCCTACCGGACTCTGCAACAGCCACAGACTGACGGACGATACTGCCACCAGCAGCACAGCTGCCGCAGCCACCGCCCAGCGACGGAAAGGCATCATCCTATGCGATCCGGTTATCGGAGTTCCGGAAAGGGACAATTCCTTTTCCAACCGCTCCCATCCGGCAACCGGCAACGGTTCGGAATAGTCTTCCAGCTTGTCCTTTATCTTTTTCAACCACAATTCATCTTCCATACGTTCCTTCATTTAATCATTTCTTTTCATCCACTCACGTACTTTTGCCGCTAAAGTCGCTTTAGCACGCGTCAACTGCGAGGCAGAGGATTTTTCATTAATTCCCAATAGTCGAGCAATCTCCTTATGGGATTTCTCTTCAAAAATATATAAGTTGAATACGGTACGATAGCCGGCAGGCAGTTCACTGATAAACTGCATCAGCACCTTTTGAGGAATGACATCTATCGACGAACCTTCCGGTTCCTCATAAGCTTCGGGTGCATTCTCCAAAGCCGATGACTGATTCATCACATCATTTTTCCGCAAATACTGCAATACCGTATTCACCATTACGCGTTCCATCCATGCCCGCAGAGAGCCCTCTCCCCGCCAAGTAAACTTATCGAAAGAATCAAAAAGTTTCAGAAAACCGTCATGCATCAGGTCTTGGGCAGTCTCCCGGTCACCTGCATAACGGAGGCATACGCTGAGCATGCGTCCCGCATAGCGCTCATACAGTTCTTTGCGGGCAAGGTTGTCTCCTTGCCTACAGCGTTCTGCCAATTCCTGTTCTTCCATTCTCTCTTTTAACACGTGTTTACCTTATAAATGCAATCGGCGCAAAAATACTGCATCAGGCAGAGAAGAAAATCATACTTTCATTTCTTTAACAGTATACTACGCAGTATTTAGCTTTTCACCGCATTTTCTGAATACAAAAATAAGTTTTAAACAGAAAAGAGCTAAAACCTACCACTTATGAAGAAACTGAGAATGACATTGGCAGCATCCATGCTTTTATTCCTGACTGCCATTGTATTGCAATCATGCCTGGACGATTGGGATGACAAATATGACACTTTGTTCGCCGTAGGTACGGTAAAGGTCATCGAAGGAAAAGACTACTATTTCTCACTGGACGAAGGCAGTAAACTATATCCCAGTGACACAACCTATGTTCACGACTATGCCGTAATAGACGGCCAGAGAGCTTTCATCTACTTCCGCGAACTGGAAGAGAAACTTCCAGGCTACGAATACAATGCCCAAATAAAGCACATCGAAAATATTCTGACCAAAGACATCTACTCCATGCCTGCCGAAAAGGCGGACAGTATCGGAGACGACAACATCAACGCCACGGATTTATGGATTACGGGCGAGTATCTGAACATCAAATATCAATTCTACCACAGTAACAACGAAGATAAGAAGCACATGCTGAACCTGGTCATCAATGAAGCATCCACCGGCGAAAACGACAAACCGGATTACGTCAATCTCGAATTCCGCCACAATGCCTACAATGACAGTCAGCTCACACTGGGCACCGGACTGGCCTCCTTCAAGCTGGACAATATAGCGGAACAGCTGAAAGAGAAAAAAGGACTGAACATCCGCGTCAAAAGTCTATATGACGGTGAACGGTTCATGACCATAGACATTAAAAAAGAAAACAACTAAATCTCCTGAAAACACATCTTTCAACATCTCAATGAGAAGCGGAGTGACATTGCAATATGTTGCTCCGCTTTATTTTTCCATATCCCGCTTAAATTCATCTTTTTCTTTGTCTATCCACCGGGAAACCCCTACATTTGTAAGAATTTTCACAATAGCAAACATTAAAAACGGTCCAAAGGATATGAAATACATACTGGGAGCAGTAATTGCAATACTCTGCTCGTTCACCTGCACAGACACCCTATATGGAAAATCTCTCGCAACAGACGTCGACGATATTCTGATAATCAACACTTATACAGAAGCCAATCCCTGGAGTAATGATTTCATCACCTCCATTGTGAACATGGCATCACAGAACAGCCACATCGGAGTATACACCGCACACATGAAAATGCTGACACTTGACGAGGAAAATAAACTGGAGACATTCAAAGAGAGCTTGTTCAAGAGTTACAAGAACCCTAAACTTATCGTGCTTATCGGATGCGGAAGTTTCATCATGTGCGATGAACTGAACCGGCAGTGGCCCGATATCCCCATGATATTATGTGGTGAGAGGGATTATACCGGTCCTAAGGAAACAATGATACGCGAGCACGCCCTGCCCCGCACAGAGCGTATTCCCATCAGTGACCTACAGAAGAAGTACAATCTGACCTTAATGCAATCCAGTGTATACCTGAACGAGAACCTGCAACTCATGAAGCAACTCATCCCCAAAATGGATAAGGTCATGTATATAGGGGATGAAACATACATCTGCCAGCAGAACGACTATGACTTGTCCGAGATTATCCGTGAAAAGTACCCGGAGTTGGATTACCAGTTCTTGAGTGCGAAGGACATCCGGACGGACAGCCTTTTCAATATACTGAACCACGTGAGTCCCCATACTACCGGAGTCATCTTTTCATCCTGGCTGTACAAGAGCTCTCCCCATGACAATATCATGAGGAGTAACTCCCACCGGGTCATCTCTACCGCCCCCATCCCTTTGTTTTCGCTAAGGGCCATCGGTATTGAAGAAGAAGGGGGGATTGTAGGCGGATACATTTACAACAAAGAGAATTATAATGCCCGGCTACTGGAAACCATCCACAAGATATTGAACGGTACCCCGGCACGCAACATCCCGTTATACTATCCCGACGACGGAGCCCCCGTATTCAACTATAAATCCCTTCTGCAGCGTGACCTGAATCCGAAGCTATGCCCCAAGGGTACCATATTCTACAACATGCCTCCCACCTTCTGGGAGAAGTACGAATATGTCATTATCAGTATCACTGCCGCAATCATAACTCTGCTGTTCTTTTTCCAATATCTCCGCCTACAGTCACTGAGTAGAATCAAAAGATTACAACAGCAACAACTGGACAGCAATCTCAAATACCGAAATCTGATAAACAACATGCCCATCCTATACATGTATGAGAAACTTATAAAAGATGAAAAAGGGCGCATTACTGACACCTTATATATAGATGTCAACAATTTCTTCGAAGACAGATTTATCATGCGCAAAGAGGCTGTCGGCAAGCGGGGAAGCGAATTATTTCCCGAATCCATGAACGAGTTCCTCCATTTCATGAATATTGCATTGAAGGAGAAACGTTCCGTAACTTTCCCCTATTATTACAAGAAGATAGACACTTTCTACGACATTGTAGTCAAGGCAAGCGACAATGGCGAATACATGCACGTCTTCTGCGTTGACAGCACCGAGTTGCACCACACCCAAATACAGTTGAGGTCGACAAACCGGAAACTTTCCATGGCACTCGACGTTGCCAACATCGTACCATGGAAATGGAACCTCCGGACACACACCATACTCTGCGATGTCAACAAGCCGATAGAGCTCAGCAATAATGCCGGTATCATGGACGATGAACAGCTGTCCGTACCCGACAGCCAGTATTTCTCCAAAATACACAAGGAAGACCTGGAAAAAGTGAAACAAGCCTATACAGACCTGATTGAGGGACGTATCCAGAAAGTCAAGGAGGAATACCGCGTCATCAATCATGCCGACGGACACAAACACTTCGACTGGGTGGAGGCCCAGGCCGCCGTAGAAACCTACGACGAGAACAATAAGCCGCTGACCCTGGTGGGCTCTTCGCTGGTTATCACCGAACGGAAAAAGATGGAGACGGAACTGGTTTCCGCCAAGAACCGTGCGGAAGAGTCGAATAAACTGAAATCCGCATTCCTCGCCAACATGAGCCATGAAATCCGTACGCCGCTCAATGCCATTGTGGGATTCTCCGGAATATTGGCTTCCACCGAAGAGGAGGAAGAAAAACAAGAATACGTCAGCATCATTGAGAACAACAATACTTTGCTGCTGCAACTCATCAGTGACATTCTGGACTTGTCAAAGATAGAAGCAGGCACAATGGAATTCATTGATACGGATTTTGAATTGAACAAAGTGATGAGAGAGCTGGAAAGTTCGCTCTGCCTGAAGCTATCGCCCGAAAAGAATGTCACCCTCTCCTTTGAGCCCGGACTGCCCGAATGCCACATTCATTCCGAGCGTAACCGCTTGTCTCAACTCGTCATCAATCTGGTGACCAATGCCATCAAGTTTACCCAAGAAGGCAGTATCCGTTTTGGCTACAAGCTGCAAGACGACAAGATGCTTTATTTCTACGTATCCGATACGGGATGCGGTATCCCCGAAGGCAAACAAGAGAGCATATTCGGCCGCTTTGTCAAGCTCAACAATTTTGCCCAAGGCACCGGACTGGGATTATCCATCTGCCAGATGTTGGTACAGCACATGGGAGGCAATATCGGACTGACTTCCAAGCCCGGCGAAGGCTCTACCTTCTGGTTCACCCTCCCCTATGTGCCGGCAAGCCGCATCCGGCAGGCAGAAAGCAAGACCGAACCTATAAAAGTAAAAAAGCAGAAAATCACCGTCTTGGTTGCCGAAGACCATGACAGCAACTTCCGGTTGATTGAGTCCATCCTACGAAAAGACTACAATCTGATACATGCGTGGAATGGTCAGGAAGCCGTGAATATGTTCAGGGAATACGACCCGCAGCTTATTTTGATGGACATCAACATGCCGGTGATGAATGGTTACGAAGCGACCAGGGAAATACGCAAATACTCTACACAAGTCCCCATCATAGCCGTCACCGCCTTTGCCTATGCTTCTGATGAACAGCAGGTCATGGAAAACGGCTTCGACGCATATATGGCTAAACCTATCAATGCCAATCAGCTGAGGACACAAATATCAGCTATACTGAAGCAGCATATTATCTTTATGTAAAAAACATCCGGACGGAAGAAGCATGCCAACGTCCAGATGGCGAGTATCAGAATTCATTGTTCAGGCAAGTCAGCCTCAACGAACCGTTGAACGCTTCGGCAGACAATCGCGTCCTGACCTGCACCTGCACGCTGCTCTTCGGCTGGACATCAAAATAATTGTCGCTATACACACTTTCATTGTCGGCAACGGACAAGCATACGGCACGGGCAAACTTGTCTGACGAAACCATCACTTCATATCCACCTTCAATGGAATGGACTTCAGTCTGCAAATCCACCTTCGGATAATCCATATCCTTCTGCTTGCCCAGACAGTAGTTGTTATGGTACACCCTGCCCGATTTGTCCGTATAGTCTACGCGGACATATACCGTTCCTCTATCTGCCCCCTCCAGCAGCTTGGCAAACGGTGCGGAAAAACAGACACGGCTGTCATTACCGGAAATGCCGACAGACTTGTCCCAGTGATAAACCACGGTTCCGTCGAACCGGCAGACCTGGAGCTGCAGCCGGCCGGAAGTATTCTCCAAGCGGTCGGACACTGCATATACTTTCAAATCACCCCCCTCCACTACCGGAGAAATCAGGATGTCATCATAGGCCTTGCGAGTATAATAGTGCTGCGCCTTCCAGCGTCCGTAATAGTCACGGCTCGCCCAGGAAGCTACGGGCCAACAGTCGTTGTGCTGCCAGAAAAGCGTCCCCATATTATACGGCATCTGGCGGCGGTGCGACTCGATGGCCGTCTTGATGGCATCTCCCTGCAGCACATGGTTTATATAAAGGAATGCCCGGAAATCACGCGGTTTTTTATATTCATTCAACAGGTAAGTCTCAATCAGCCCGTTGGCATGGTCGCCACCACGCTGATGGGACATCATCACCTCGGAACGTATATCCCAGTCTTCGGGGTAAGGAGCATAGCGCTTGACGGAGTCGAACTCTGGAAAAGACTGAAAGCCGTACTCGCTGAAAAAGCGGGATTTCTCGCTGTCATAATCAGAAATGGGTGCTTTACCATGCCAGACACTCCAATAGTGACGGTCCCCGTCAGTAGTACCGGACATCTCTCCCTCGAATGCGAACGGAGAAGAAGGCCAATAGAAGGTTCCGGGTGCATACTCCCTGACCACCCCGGGTAAGGTGACATGATACTGCTGCCGGTACTGTGCCCAAATCTTGTCGGCATATTCCTTGTTCTGCCGTTCTATCTCACGCTTCCAGCCCCAGCCCAGCCAGGCATCCTGGCATTCATTATTTCCACACCACAAAGCAATGCAAGCATGATTGCGCAAACGTTTCACATTGTCCACCGCCTCCTGATGGATATTATCGAGCAGGGCGCCTTCTGCTGGATACATGCTGCAGGCAAACATAAAGTCCTGCCAAATCATAATTCCATGCTCATCACACAAATCATAGAAGACATCGTTCTCATAGATACCTCCACCCCAGACGCGCAACATATTCATGTTTACACCGGCGGCATCGAGAATCGTCCTTTTATAATTCTCGGGAGTGACGCGCGGCAGGAAGTTATCCGAAGGGATGTAATTGGCTCCTTTGGCAAAAACCGGATGCCCGTTCAGCTCTATATAGAAAGTATGCCCGTCCTTATCCGGCTGATGCACCACCTTCAAAGAGCGTATGCCCACCCTTTCGGTTTTAGAGTCCAACAATTCCCCACCTGCAATGATATCCGTACGGAAACGATAAAGAAAAGGCTCCCCCAGTCCATTACTCCACCACAGCTTCGGCTTGTGAAGGACAAAATCAACGGTCACCCGATTGGTGCCTCGCTTCAAATCCGCTTGCCACTCGCCAAGCACTCTTCCAGTAACCTCATCCGTTATCGTGACCAACACTCCATTCATATCCTTATCGGCATCCAGCTCCACATGTCCGGCAATCACGGCCCTGCCTGCACCGACTTCCTTCTGCTCGATAAACACATCGTTGATTCTCAAATCGCTCCAAGCCCTGATATACACCGGACGCCAGATGCCGGAGGTAACCAGACGTGGGCCCCAATCCCAGCCATAATGATAACCCGCCTTACGGGCAAAAATGCTTATCTTCTTGTTGAACAAGCCCCCGTTTTCAGACTGGTCATTGGATGCCGGATACTGGTAGGGAAGTGCATCCCATTTGGGGACGTCTATCTTTACCGGCGAATGGAAGTACACCTTCAGTATATTATTCTCCTCCCTGATGTACTGCCTAACGGGGATAGACCAGCAGCGAAACATATTGTCCGCTTTCAGTATACATTCATCATTCAAATAAACGTCAGCGTAAGTATCCAGCCCCTCGAACACAAGCTCCATATTCTCTTTCCGCATCATGTCGGCAGCAAGAGTAAAGCAAGTTTCATAAACCCAGTCTTCCTTGTCAATCCATTGTAATCCCCGTTCGTTCAACCGGAAAAACGGGTCTTCAATAATCTTGTTCTGCAGTAAGTCCGTGTGGACTACTCCCGGAACTGTAGCCGGATACCAATTGGTCAGTCTCGCCTGCCGGAATTTCCAGCCTTCATGAAGGTTCTTTACCACTGTTTTTAGTTTCATACGAGTGTGTTTCATAGCTTTCTTTGACTACTCTAAATTACGGATAGACAAAAATACGACATTCAAAGGATACTTTATAATATCTTCTTAACGAAACATGATACAATCCCGTACACACCTACCGGGTCAGCGTCGCTGCACATCTGCTGCAGTGTGACTGCAAACGTGTTGCAGCGCTACTGCATATATGCTGCAGTGACACTGCATATGTGTTGCAGCGCCACTGCAAAGCTGAATGCAGTAGCACTGCAAAAAGCATGCACTTGCTTTGCAGTGGCAATGCATTATCCCATCGCCTTATTCGGGCTTTCGATAATCCTCGCTTCTTCGCTGTGCCCATCAGTAGGCAGCCTCAGCAACGGGAGATTGATGACACAAATTATACTTCACTGGGCGGAACACCAAACTGCCGCTTGAAGCTGCGCGAGAAGTTGGCCAGCGAAGAAGCTCCCACCTTGTAACACACTTCGCTCACAGTGTATTTGCCCGTCTGCAGCAGTTGCATAGCCGTGTTCATGCGATAAGTGATAAGAAAGTTCTGCGGTGTTTGTCCCGTCAACGACTTGACTCGGGCATACAAGCTGCTGTAGCTCATCAGCATTTCCTTTGCCAGCGAGGTAATGCCGAATGCCTCGTCATCCAAGTGCTTGTCCAGCAACGTGTGCAAATTCTCCAAAAACTGACGGTCTTGTTCATTAAGTATCGCTTCTCGCGCCTCTCCCCTCGGTAGGCTTTCCGAGGTGAGGTTTTGCACAATCCATTGCATCCGTTTACGGTTTTCCAACAGATTGTTTATGACGGCTTTCAGATAGAAGGGGTCGAAGGGCTTGCCCACGTAGGCATCAGCACCACAATCCAGTCCTTTGATACTGCTGTCCATATCGTTCTTTGCCGTTAGCAGAATAACGGGAATACGCCCCCAATCGGCACTTGTCTTGATAGTCTTGCACAACTCGTAGCCGTCTTTCCGAGGCATGACCACATCACTCACAATCAGTTCAGGCAACTCCATCTCTAATCTGTCTATGGCTTCCTCTCCATTTTCCACGACAACGATATTGTAATCTGGCGACAACAGCACTCGCAGGTATTCGCGCACCTCCTGATCGTCTTCTACAATGAACAGCGTGTTCTCCTTAGAGACTACTTTTTCTACGGCATTCGTCTCGACTGCCGGTATGGGTATCTTGTACTCATTGTCTTGTGCCCGTTCCTCGGGACTATATGCTGTCAGCGATTGTGGGATACTAAGAGTGAAGCAAGCCCCCTGAGGGTGCTTGGAAGTGTAGTCTATGTTTCCCTTATGCAGGTGTGCCAAATATTGCGCATAATTCAGACCGATGCCCTTACCATTCACATTGGGGTATTTCTTATCAGCTCCCAACCGTTCAAAGCGATCAAACAGTTGTTTCTGTTTTTCGGGCAAAATACCTTGTCCCGTATCGGCCACGCATATTTGTACGTTTTTCCCGTCGCTTTCCACAGTAATGTCGATACTCCCCCCTTCAGGTGTGTACTTAATGGCGTTACTGAGCAAGTTATAAAATATCTTTTCCACCTTCTCCGTATCAAAACAAGCCACCGTATCCTGCTTCTGTTCAGCGTGCATGTTTATCGTCAGCCCTTTTTCGTGGGCAATAAACCGGAAGTTCGCTATCTGTGCCTGAACGAAAGCTACCGGGTCTACCACGGCAACCCGGAGTTGCTTCTCGTCCTTCTCACCTTCCTTGGGGTCAAGCAACTGCTTCACAAGCCGCAACAAGCGGTCGGCATTGCGCAACATGATATCCACCAAGCCACGCTCATGTTCATTCAGATTGTTTTCTTTCGCCAGTTCTTTCAACGGGGCATATACCATGGCTAGCGGTGTACGTACTTCGTGCGAAATGTTGGTCACAAAGTCTATGTGTGCCTGATTTATCTCCCTTTGGTACTTGACCAATGCCAGTCTCTCCTCTTGTGTCCGCCAACGTATAATTAGCCGGATGACCAGTAGCACCAGCCCGATACCGACCAGCCAGTATAACACAATAACCAAGGGCGTAGCCCATGGTGCAGGGTGAACAACCACCTCCTTGGTCAGTTCGTTCTTGCACCACTCTCCGCTCAGTATGCGAGCTTTCACCTTGAACGTATATTTTCCGGTAGGCAGGTTGGAATAGGCCACCCGCTTGTTGGAACCAGCGTCAATCCAGTTCTTGTCGAAGCCCTCTAGCATATAGGCATAGTTCAGCAGAGAACCCGCCTCTAACTTTAATGCCGAATAGTAGAACGTAACTGTATTCTCCCGATAAGACAACGATAGTTTTTCCTCGCTCTTATTATGTATTCCCCCGTTCACCAATATCATGTCCAGATTCAGCGGGATATCTGGTTCTTTCTCGATGGGTACATCCGGATAAATGACTGTAATGCCACCCGAGCCTCCGAAAAACAAGGTACCGTCTGGTGCCACTGCCGCACAATTCAGCGCATACAGCTTCCCCTTGCAGAAGTAGTTATCATATAAATAAGAAAATGTTTTTTCCTGCACATCATACTTTCCTATATGCGTAGACGAACTAAACCAGATGTTCCCTTCCTTGTCTTCGATTACTGCCTTCAAGCTGTTGTCTATCAGTCCCGACGATAAATCAAACCGCTCCAGCCATTGTGTGCGTGGGTCGTAATGCACCAGCCCGGTATTGTAAGTCCCTATCCAGTACGTATTGTTCCTATCGATAATAAGTGAATTCGGGTTGGGCAAATAAAGAGAATCCAACGGGATGAACTGTTGGTCTTCACCAAATTTATAGATACCGTTGGCCACCGTATAGAGAATCATTGTACCCGATGGGCGCAATGTCTGCAACTGCGAAAACGAAATGCTGCCCGGTGCATACCGGTAAGTGAACTTCCCGTCGGCCGCCAGCGTGGCAAATCTATCAGCCAGCGTAACCCAAATACGTCCTTCCTTGTCTTCACTGATGGAAAACACATTGGCCGGGAAGGTATAATGGTTCTCTTCCCGTACGATTTTCCCCTCCCGGATAGCATACTGCCGCACCTCCGAACGGTTCCGGATGACCCACAACCTATTCTTCGAGTCAATAAAAATATGCCCGTAAAGGCCACCATCTGCCAAGTGGAAAGCTATCTTATCACCACCTATATCATAACTGGCAATATCGTGCGAGGAGCGCATCCACAAATAGCCCTCATAGTCGAACAAAAGATTTTTCACGAAGGGGTCTTCCAAGCGTTCGAAGATGGACGACAAATTGTTAAAGGCTGCCTTTTCGGGATAATAGTGAAAGTCGTTCTCTTGATCAGACAGCCATATTCCGTTGTTTGTATCGATGAAACAGACATATCTATCCCCCTTCAACTGTTGCTGCACATGGATACGTGTCAACACCCGTCGAGCCACATCGTAACGGTACATTCCCTCACCCGAAATACCTATCAGCAGGAAGTTTTGCCAATAAGGAAGCACGAAGTGTATTTTTTTGTTCTGTGTAGCCTCCATAAAGTCAGTAGGTAAAAGCAGTTCTTCCCACGTCTTTGCGTCATAACACAATAATCCTTTACTTGTAGTCACCCACATGTGGTGGCTGGCGTCTTCCACAATACTTTCTATATAGGTATCCTTAGAGCCATTCAGCGTCCGCAACAAGTTCAAGTCTCTGTCCAATATATAAATATCTGTGGCATGGTGCCTAGCGTTGGCCGTCCACACTTGCTTTTGACTGGAAATGGTAATAGCACCGACTATGCTCATGCCTGGTTGTAGATAATATTTTTCCTCTTTCAGCGTCTGCTTGTTCACCTTGGCCACCCCCTTACGATCAGTAATAATGAGCCACTCGTTATCCAGATCCAGCACACGCCCTATGGGATTGAAGCCTACCTGTTGCGGATGTCTGAATATACCATCCTCCCACACGCACAATCCGCATTCATTTGACATCCACAAACGGTTATTGGCATCAAACATTAAATTATCCACATAGTCGCTATTGAGCGCTGTGGACTCTTCTTGCGCATAATATACAGTATAATTCGAACCGCTGAAACGGTTCAACCCGTGATTGGTCCCTATCCAGATGTAGCCTTTGGGATCTTCGGCAAACGAAGTAATGAAGTTACTTGATATCTGTTCTACCAGCGGAAACTGGGCTGGCAGGGGTACAGACCACAACATCAGTAATAAGGCATAAATACCTTTCCATTGCAGTTTGAGTTTTTTCATACAAGTAGTATGTCATTTAAGGTTCACGTGAAACATCAGTATTCTTTTTCTCTGTACAAAATTATATAAAACGAGCGATAATCAAAATATATCCTTGCTTTTGTCAAAAAGTACATGAGCAATAAATGGGGTTCCAACTTAGAGATTAGCGGTTAGTGATGGGTGGATACAAGTAAGAAAGGCTTATTAGGAATATATAGGCAAAGACTTGTCTCAATGTTGAAATCATACGCTTTAAACAACATTAAGTAGATTTTGATAAATCAATTAAAGATTTTGATAACATTATACAAACGATTTTCACCACATTTGGGGCGATAAAAGACCAAATGTTATGCGAATAAGTAAATCTGGTATTATGAAGTTGAAGACGGTTTCCTTACTATGTGTAGGAAGCGTTTTGCTGTGCGGCATTTTAGCTTGCTCCAACCAGGCCAAGCAGAGCACAGAGGAAAACAATGATGAACAACAATTGTTCATTGGTGATAACATTGCCGTAGCTCAGACCCAATACGGCAAAGTGAAGGGCTTTATATTAAAGGGTATCTACAATTTCCGTGGAGTGCCTTACGGGGCAAGCACGGCGGGTGAGAACCGCTTCATGCCTCCTCGAGAACCCGAACCGTGGGAAGGCATTCGACCTGCTGTATTCTGGGGTGACACAGCCCCACAAAAGACCAAGGGGAAGTATCGCAACAGTTACAGCACGCTTGTAGACCATTGGAACTATTATGATGTAAGCGAAGACTGCCTTATGTTAAATATTTGGACGCCCGGACTGACGGATAACAAGAAGCGTCCCGTGCTGGTGTGGCTACATGGAGGCGGCTTTACCAACGGTAATGGTATTGAACAAGATGGTTATAATGGCGAAAATATCAGCCGTTATGGTGACATCGTGTTCGTATCCATCAATCATCGTTTGGGGCCTATCGGGTTTTCCGATCTTTCGGTGGCCGGTAAGGGATTCGAAGCATCGGGCAATGTGGGCATTCTCGACCTGGTCGCCGGCTTGAAATGGGTACACAACAATATCGGGCAATTTGGCGGAGACCCCGACAATGTCACTATCATTGGCCAATCGGGCGGTGGTTCCAAAGTGTGTACTCTGGTGGCCATGCCCGAAACGCAAGGGCTTATCCACAAGGCCATAGCTTTGAGCGGAAACTCTGCTGATGCCATTGACAAGAATTACAGTGCAGCCGTAGGCAAAGTAATCTTGCAGGAAGCCGGCTTGAAGCCTTCCGAAGCAAATAAATTACAGCAGATGCCGTGGCTCGACTATATTGAGTTAGCAAACCGTGCTATGGCCAAGTATAACGAACAAGCTGGTATTACCGGTCGCCGCAGCAACTTCGGTCCTATCGCCGACGGTACACATATTCCTATGGGCGGATTTTTTACCAATCCCTCAGCCCCCTCGGCCAACATCCCAATGATTTTCTGCACTACCAATTGCGAATTTTCCCTGAGTCGTGACAACTCCACTTTGGAGCAGATAGACAAGAAACAATTAGTTGAAATGATAAACCAGATGAAAGGTGGGAACGGTGACAAGATAGTCGACGCTTATGCCAAAGCCTTCCCAGACAAAAAGCCTATCGAGTTGCTTGGTTTAATATTGAGTTCACGTGAAAATGTCATTGCTACAGCCAACCAGAAGCTGACACAAAAGGCCCCGGTCTATTTGGCATGGTTCGGTTGGAATCCTCCCTTGTTCGACGGCCGCATGCGCGCCTTCCATTGTCTGGACATCTGCTTCTGGCTGAAGAACACCGACTTAATGATTACCCATACAGGCGGTGGTAAGCGTCCGCGCGACCTTTCTATGAAAATGACCGATGCTTTGTTGAACTTCATGCGCATCGGCAATCCCAATTGTGCAGGCCTGCCCGAATGGCCACAGTACACAGCTGAGAAGGGTGCCACGATGATGCTCAACGATGTCTGTGAGGTGGTTTACGATCCCGATAGGGAAGCACGTGAATCCTTAAAATAAAGCTCTTCATTTTTTCTCTAAAGATTGTTGCACTATACAACGTGAGAGATATGTTGAAAAGTAGTTTTGTGTGAACCCTAAAACACGAAAGAGAATGTATTATCCTTAATATTAACCTTATAATTAAAATGTGAGAAATGCATATGAAAAAAAGTGTAATTTTATGTTTTTGCAACGTAGTTTTGTCACTCGTACTAACACTTGCTTGTATACAAGCAGTTCCGGTACAAGCATCTCCTCTGCAGTCAAAGACGATTACGGGAGTAATAACATCGGGTACGGACGGTTTTCCCTTGATTGGAGTAAGTGTCCAAGTACAAGAAAATTCTACCGGTAGTATCACTGACCTTGATGGTCGATACTCAGTGCAAGCCAGCGAAGGGCAGACCTTGGTCTTCTCTTACATTGGCTTTAAGTCGCAAACCATCAAGATAGGCACATCTTCTATCATTAATGTGGTACTGATAGAAGACAATGAAATGTTGGACGAAGTCGTGGTTGTGGGCTATGGTGTCCAAAAGAAAAAGTTAGTGACAGGTGCCACCGTCCAGGTAAAAGGCGACAAAATCGCCGAGCTGAACACCACCAATCCTTTGCAGGCCATGCAGGGACAGACACCTGGTGTAAACATCACTTCTATTTCCGGCCAACCGGGTGAAAGCCTCAAGGTTAGCATCCGTGGTTTGGGTACCATAGGTAATGCTGAACCATTGTATCTGATTGATGGCGTTCGCGGTGACATCTCCAACCTGAACCCTGCCGACATCGAAAGTATCGACATCTTGAAGGATGCCGCTTCCGCTGCCATCTACGGTGCGCAGGCAGCCAACGGTGTAGTGTTGGTGACGACCAAGAACGGTAAGGAAGGTAAGGCTGTAGTGTCATTCGACGGTTACTTCGGTGTACAGAACGTGGCAAAAGAAGTGAACTTATTGAATACCGAACAGTACATGATGATTATGGACGAGTCGCACCGCAACTCTACCGGTTCTGGATATAATTGGAGCGGCTATAAGTCTATTTATGATGCAAACGGTAATCTCTATGATGTAGATTGGCTGGACAAAATGTTTGAAGACAATGCTCAAATGCAGAGTTATACCCTTGGTATTACGGGTGGTTCAACGGTTTCCCAATATGCCATTTCGTTGGGTTACATGTCACAGGAAGGTATTGTTGGCGGTAAGGACGTGTCTAACTTCTCCCGTTACAACTTCCGCATCAACTCTGAGCACAAGTTATTCAAAAATCTACTGAAGGTGGGAGAACAAGTTAGCTTCGTTTACCGTGATAAGACTGGTGTCGGCGTAGGCGGCCAATACGATAACTCGTTGCGTGGCGCTTACGAAATTGCTCCATTTGTTCCCATTTACAGCGATAACAACATTTACGACATGCCCTACAATGATACCTCCAATTCCGATTGGAATCAGGAAAGCGGTAACCCTTATGGTTTAATGATGATGCGCCATAATCAAAACAAAAACGTCTTCTTCTCCGGCAACGCTTATGCCGAATTGCAGCCCATCAAGAACCTGAAAATTCGTACTGTATTCGGTGCTAACTACAGTACCAATGAATACCGCAACTTCAACCCGATATACCAATTCGGTTCTACAAGCCGTAATACTAATACCAGTGTTACCCAAAATATGCAGCATGTATTGGAACTTACATGGACCAATACGGCTACTTATGACTGGAAAGTTAATGACCATGCCTTCAATGCCTTGATCGGTATGGAGTCCTACCAATACAATGGCACTTACTTAAGTGGTAGCAATTCTTCCTTGAAAGAAGGATTCGACGATTGGGAACATGCTTACATCAGCAATGGTACAGCTTCTTCTACTGCCAGTGGTTTAGGTGTCAGCGGTTATCCATTGGATGAAAACCGTACGGTCTCTTACTTCGTCCGCTTTGGTTGGAACTGGAAAGAGACCTACATGCTGAACGCTACGGTACGTGCCGACGGTTCTTCCAAGTTTGCCCGTGGCCATCGTTACGGTTATTTCCCATCCATCTCCGCAGGCTGGATCATGACCAACGAGAAATTCATGGAAAGTACCCGTAGCTGGCTCGACTACTTTAAGCTACGTGTCAGCTGGGGACAAGTAGGTAACCAAAACATTGATAACTACCAATACTTAGCACCTATCACGTCGCAATATATATATTACTATTTCGGTAACTCGCATCAAAATTCGTCTACCGAAGCTGCGGCATTAGGTAACAACTGGGGCGCTTATCCCAGCCGTTTGGCCAATGAAAAGTTGACATGGGAAACTTCTGAACAGACCAATATCGGCTTCGACGCTCGCTTCTTCGACAGCCGTTTTGGTGTGAACTTTGATTTCTATATGAAGACAACAAAGGATTGGTTACTCACAGCTCCTATTCTGAATACGGCTGGTACAGGCGCACCTTACATCAATGGTGGCGATGTAAAGAACACCGGTGTGGAACTGGCTTTGACTTGGGATGACACGTTAGGTAAGGACTTTAAATATAACATCTCACTGAACGGTTCCTACAACAAGAATGAGGTAGGTAACATTCCTACCAGCGATGGTATCATCCATGGTGCAGGCGATGAGTTGTACAACAATGCCAGCGAATTCTACCGTGCAGAAAATGGCCAACCTATCGGTTATTTCTGGGGCTATAAAACTGCCGGTATCTTTCAAAATACACAGGAAATAGATGAATGGCGTGCCGCAGGCAACGGTATCCTGCAGTCTAATGTACAGCCGGGCGATGTGCGCTTTGTGGACCGAAACCATGACGGTCAAATCAACGACAAAGATAAGGTGAACTTAGGCAACGGTACTCCTGATTTCACGTTGGGTTTGAACTTGGGCTTCGTTTACAAAGGCTTCGATTTCTCCATCGTGGCAAACGGCGCCTTTGGCCAGCAGATTGTGCAGTCTTACCGTAACCACACCCGTCCTACACCAAACTACACCACAGCTATCCTTGACCGGTGGCACGGTGAAGGCACCAGTAACCGGATTCCGCGCGTTACAGATAGCAACATCAACTATCAGTTCTCTGACCTATTTATACAAAATGGTGACTACCTGCGCCTAAGTACCCTTACGTTGGGTTATGATTTCGCCAAATTATTCAAGGGCAAAGCAGTCAGCCAAGCTCGCCTATACTTTCAGGTACAAAACCTATTCATCATTACCGGGTACGACGGTATGGATCCAGAAATCGGTTTCGGTTCTTCCAACAATTCTTGGGTATCGGGCCTAGATTATGGTTATTATCCGCGCCCCCGTACTGTTCTTGTAGGTGTAAATCTTAAATTCTAATTTATAAAAATACGTATGAATATGAAAAATATTAGGTCTAACATAATTGCAGCAGGCATTTTATGCCTGAGTTTGGGAATGACTTCTTGCACTAAGGGCTTCTTGGATGTGGAATCAAAGACCGAATCTACGACAGGAAATTTTTATAAAACAGAGCAAGATGCCTATCGTGCCTTGTTGGGCTGCTACGATGGTTATAGACGTGCAACATGTGGTAGCGCTGTCAATTTCTTGGTTAGCGCCGAAGTAATGGGGTATGAATGTTTCGGCGGTTCCGGTGCTTCCGATGGTAACGGTATGCGTGTGACCGATCGCTTTGACCTCTCAGAAATGCCTTCTTCTACAGGTTCCAGTTGGTCTGGTTATTATGCAGGCATTTATCGTTGCAACGAATTAATCACACGCGAAAATAGCATTCAATGGAACGAAACGGGTAGCATGCATACTCAGTATATGGCCGAGTGCCATGCCATCCGTGCCTTCTTATATTTCGATGTGGTACGTCAGTTTGGTAACATTCCTTTGCTTACCAAACCTACTGATGAAAATATACCGCAGGCAGATCCCGCTGACGTGTATAAGCTGATTTTCGATGACCTGAAGTTTGCCATCGAAAATATTCCGGCAAACGCTTATCCCAAAGCTGAATCGGAAACAAACGATGGCAAGATTACCAAATATGCTTGCGAGGCCATCTTGGCACGTGCTTATTTGTACTACACCGGTTATTATGGTCAAGAGCCTGAAGGCGTGACCAAGGCTGATGCGTTAGCCGCTGTGGAAGACATTATTTCTTCAGGTCAATACGCTTTGATACCCGAATACCGGCGTTTGTGGCCTGCCGCTTGTGCCCAAAAAGCAGAAGTAGGTGATATGACTACCCTATATGGCGATTATGCCGGTGATGGTAATAACGAGACAGTATTAACCGTAAAATGTACAGCCAGTGTTAACTGGTCTGGTTTGGACGGTAACCGTTGGCAAGTAAACATTGCTTTGCGTACCTCAACAGGTGTGGCTCCTTATGCACAAGGTTGGGGATATGCTACAGTAAATCCTAAATTCGTTGAGGAATATGAGGATGGCGATACTCGGCGTACAGCTTCTGTGATTGATATAAAAGGCGAGGGATTGGAAGACAATCAGTTGGTTCAAACTTGTATTGTCCAATCGCAGGAATACACCGGTTACTATATCAAGAAGTATGCTCCATTGGCCTTTGCCGATGGTACACATGCTGGTATGGAAAACGGTACGGGTAACTTGATGATTTCAAACCACCAAGATTATGTTCAAGTTCGCTATGCCGACGTGTTACTAATGGCAGCTGAGTTGGGTAGCCCTAATGCGCAACAGTATTTCAACATGGTTCGCGAACGTGCCTTTAAGGATAAAGATGGCAACACCTCTCCGTTATACACCGAAAAACAAGCTACGAAAGAAAACATAATGCGCGAACGTCAGTTTGAATTTGCTTTCGAAGGCATTAACTATTACGACTTGCTACGCCAAGGCATAGACTATGCGGCTGCCCAATTAGCCAAACAAAACGGCGTTGAAGTGATGACAGCGGGTGCTCCTGCTACCATCTCGTTCAATCCTCAGAACTTTATAAACAAGGCAGGTTTGATGATGGTCAACACGAACCAGATTCTATTATCTGACGGTGTTTTGAAACAAAATCCTGGTTGGTGATAAGAGCCATATGCTTATAATATGAAATTTAATGAGAGTGTAAAAAAACAGGAATGCCGTTTGCGACTGGTTGTCATTTTGACACCTTCATCAAGACTATCCGTTTCTGTACATTTTTAAAGTGAGAAAACAAAATTTGCTACATATTAAGGTTTACAAACTCAATTTATGTAATCATGAAAATGAAATCTTTATTTGTTGTGTTGTGCCTCACGATGGCTTATCTATCGGTCGGAGCGCAGAAAATTTACAAATTTCAGAACACGAAACTATCGGACGAAAAGCGTATTGACGCCTTGCTGGAAGAACTTATGCTGGAGGAAAAAATTGCTTTACTCGGCAGCGACCTAGCGGTGCCCCGTTTGGGCATACTTTCTTGCCGCCACCACGAGGGCCTACATGGATTGGCCTTGGGTGGTCCTGCTGCTTGGGGAGGACGTAAGAAAGGTGAAGATGGAAAAATAATTCCTACTGATAGACCTACGACTATTTTCCCACAATCATATGGACTGGGCGCTACGTGGGATGTGGACTTAGTGAAAAAAGTAGGTGAGCAGGCTTCCCTTGAAGCGCGCTACTACATGCAACGTCCTGAAGACAAGCGTACAGCCTTGGTAATGCGTGCTCCGAATGCCGACTTGGCACGCGATCCGCGCTGGGGACGCACGGAAGAAAGCTACGGAGAGGATGCCTTCCTTACTGCCAGACTGACAGTAGCCAATATCAAAGGCTTGCAAGGTGATAACCCACGCTATTGGCGTACTGCCGCCCTGATGAAACATTTCCTGGCCAACAGTAACGAAGATCGCAGAGACAGCACATCAAGCAACTTCGATATGCGCCTATTCTACGAATATTATGCTTATCCCTTCTACAAAGGCATTACCGAAGGCGAAAGCCATGCTTTTATGGCTGCCTATAACGGATGGAACGGCCCGGCCATGTGCGTACATCCTTGCTTGAAAGAAATTACTCGCGACAAATGGGGCAACAACGGCATTATCTGCACGGATGGCGGAGCACTGAAGCTGCTAGTCAATGCCCACCATGCCTATCCCACTATGGCCGAAGGAGCGGCTGCGGTGGTAAAGGCTACTACAGGACAATTCTTGGATGTTTATAAGCCCTATATTGAGGAAGCTTTAGAAAAGGGTTTACTGACTGAGAAAGACATTGACAAAGCTATTCGTGGCAACCTATACGTAGCCTTAAGGCTAGGATTGCTGGACGGAAAAGATTCTGCAGACCCTTATAAGAACATCGGTACCATCCCCAACGAAGTGCCTCCTTATGAACGTGAGGAAGCCAAACAATTAGCACGCGAGGTGACGGCCAAGTCGGTGGTGCTGCTGAAGAACAGTAAGAATCTTCTGCCCCTCAATGCCTCCAAGCTGAAGAAGATAGCCGTAATAGGCCCTTATGCCGATAAGATTGTGCAAGACTGGTATAGCGGCACACCGGCATATGAGATTACTATCTTAGAGGGCATTCGCAACGCCATGAAAGATGGACAAACAGAAGTGATTTATGCTACCAACAATGCAATAGATGAAGCCGTAAATGCGGCCCGGGAGGCTGATGTAGCTGTGGTATGCGTAGGAAACCATCCGTATGGCACACGTCCTGACTGGTTCTTCTGCCCCGTGCCGAGCGACGGACGAGAAGCTGTGGATAGAAAGTCGCTGATGCTGCCCGATGAAGACTTGCTGAAGCAGGTGTACAAGGCCAATCCCAACACTATCTTGGTACTAGTTAGCAGCTTCCCATACACCATCAACTGGAGTCAAGAAAATCTGCCAGCCATTTTGCACATTACGCATTGCAGTCAAGAACAAGGCAACGGTTTGGCCGATGTCTTGTTTGGTAAGGTCAACCCCTCTGGACATACCACTCAAACATGGGTGAAGGACATTACCGACCTACCCGACATGATGGATTATGACATTCGTAACGGACGTACCTACATGTACTACAAGGATGATGTGCTTTATCCCTTCGGCTATGGCTTGAGTTATACTACATTCGACTACCAGCAAATCAAGTCTGTCAAGCAGGACAAGGATAAGGTTACCGTAACCGTGTTGGTAAAGAATTCGGGTAGCCGCGACGGTGAGGAAGTGGTGCAGCTGTATGCCAGCTATCCGGAATCAAAGGTAGAACGCCCGATGAAGCAACTGAGGGCATTCAGTAAGGTGCCTATCGCAGCCGGTGATACAAAGGAAGTGGTGCTTGATATTCCCAAGGAGGATTTCGCTTATTGGGATGAAATTCAAGATAAGTTCGTTGTGGAGCCCGGTAAGGTAAAACTACTTATCGGTGCCTCTTCAGCAGATATCCGTCTGGAAGGTGAAGTTACTTTATAGAACAGTTATTAGAGTTGAGTAAAAAGATTGTGATAGACAATGCAGAATCCGCACGCAGTCTGTCCTTTGCATAACTGTGTGTGGATTCTTTTCTATGCCTGCCTTTGAATATACAGACAACCTGAATGAAGAAACAGACAAGTATCAAGTGAACCATTGACAAAAACAACGAAGCTGGTGAAAAGCAGCTTTGCCGACAAATGTTCATCTTTGTAATAAAAAAATTCATTGCGTATGAAAACAGTTAAGTTGAAAATCAGGAAAGGCATCTCCCTGCTTTACGCGGGTATTTTCGTGTATACCTTTTCCGCTTGCTCTGCCGGAAGGACGGAGCAACAACCGAATAGTGTTTCGCAAGACGAACAACAGTTATATATAGGAGATTCCATTGCCGTAGCACAGACTCAGTATGGCAAAGTGCGCGGCTATCTATTAAGAGATATATACACCTTCTGTGGCATACCGTATGGGGCAAGCACGGCGGGCGAAAACCGTTTCATGCCTCCCCGCGAACCCGAGCCTTGGGAGGGCATCCGTCCAGCGGTCTTTTGGGGCGATACGGCTCCGCAGATTACGACAGGCAAGTACCGCAACACATACACTACATTTACCGACCATTGGAATTACTATGGCGTCAGCGAGGACTGTCTGATGCTAAACATTTGGACGCCCGCCTTGGCCGACACGAAGAAACGCCCTGTGCTGGTATGGATTCATGGAGGCGGTTTTACAAATGGCAATAGCATTGAGCAAGACAGCTATCGGGGCGAGAATCTTAGCCGCTACGGAGACATTGTATTTGTTTCATTAAACCATCGACTGGGCCCTATCGGCTTCAGTGACTTTTCAGAGGTGGATGAGAAGAAGTTTGCCGAGTCGGGCAATGTTGGTATCCTCGATTTGGTGGCCGGCCTGAAGTGGGTACACAACAACATCGCACAATTCGGAGGTGATCCGAGCAACGTCACCATCATGGGCCAGTCGGGCGGCGGAGCTAAAGTGTGCACGCTGGTAGCCATGGCCGAGACAAAGGGGTTGTTGCACAAGGCCGTAGCCTTGAGTGGAAACATCACGGGGGCAATAGATAACAATTACAGTACCGAACTGGGTAAATACATCCTAAAAGAGGCAGGTTTACCACCTTCGCAAATAAACAAATTGCAAGAAATACCTTGGCTCGACTACATCGTCCTGGCCAACCGAGCAGCCGCTAAGTATGACAAGCAACTAGGCGGCAATGGCATGATGCGTGGTTCTTTTGGGCCTGTGGGTGATGGCTTCCACATCCCGATGGATACATTTTATACCGATCCGGAAGCTCCCTCGGCCCATGTCCCCATGCTATTCAGCACCACTACATGCGAGTTCTCCATAAGCCGCGACAATGCTACCCTCGAAAAAATGAATAGAACGCAACTGGTGGAAATGGTGGACAAAATGAAAGGTAAAAACGGTGAGAATATTGTATTGGCTTATGAAAAAGCATTTCCCGACAAGAAACCTATTGAATTGCTCGGCTTGATAATGAGCTCCCGTGAGAAAGTGATTGAAGCCATCAATGCCAAGGCACAACAAAGCGCACCGGTCTATTTAGCATGGTTCGGCTGGGAGCCACCCTTATTCGACGGGCGCATGCGTTCCTTCCATTGTCTGGACATCAGTTTCTGGCTGAAGAATACCGACGTTATGCTTACCCATACGGGGGGAGGCAAGCGTCCGCGCGACCTCTCCACGAAGATGACCGACGCTTTACTGAGCTTCATGCGTACGGGTAGCCCCAATTGCACAAGCCTGCCTGAATGGCCGCAATATACACCGGACAAGGGAGCCACGATGATGTTGAACGACCAGTGCGAAGTAGTCTACGACCCTGACCGCGAAGCACGCAAAGTGTTAACAGAGTAAACCAAGCATTTTTCCTATTGTCCTATTAGAGTAGGACAATAGGAAAGGCAATACATATCGGCTACCATCCGGTTGCTTCCGTACCATGAGATAGCTGTCTTATTTATAATCTTAAAATTAATTCCAATGAAGAGTAAATTCATTTTAACAGCATTTTTTTGTGTTTGCGGCATAATGCCTATGGCAGCACAATGGCAACGTACGCCTACCCCTAACGACACGCTCCAATCAGTCAAAGTGCTGAGTGACGGCAGGATAGCATTGAATATCTACGCACCCCAAGCCAAGAAAGTAGACATCGAGGGTGACATTATTCCTTGGGGAAAGAAGCCAGATGTGATGAAATCGGTCTCTGGTGTATGGACGGTGACCGTACCTCCAGTAAAAGCTGGAGCCTACCGCTACCACTTTATAGTAGATGGTGTGAAAGTGTTCGATCCCAAGTCTCCCGAGGCACATGAAATCTCAGCCGTACTGAAAGTGGAGGCAAAAGATGGCGATTTTTTCTCCATGAAGGAAGATGTTGCCCATGGTGCAATAGCTCAACGTTATTATCACTCAAAGACTCTGAAGACTACCCGTCGCCTGCACGTATGGACGCCAGCGGGTTATGAGAAAAGTGTGGAAAAATTGCCGGTGCTCTACCTGATACATGGCGGAGGTGATACTGACCTTGCTTGGCCTACGGTAGGCTGCGCAGGCAACATACTCGACAATTTACTAGCCGAGAACAAAATGCAACCCATGATTGTGGTGATGCCCAACGGCTCCATTGCCACAGAAAACCTAATGGACGAAGTACCTCTATTTGCCAAAGACCTGATGAATGACATCATCCCTTACATCGAAGCCAACTACCGTGTACTGACCGACAAAGACCATCGTGCCTTAGCAGGCCTCTCCATGGGCGGCATGGAAACTTTGGAAGCAGGCTTGAATCACTACAAAGAATTCGGCTACTTATGGGTATTGAGCTCTGGATGGTTTGAGACGAACAAGAAAATGTACGCCGAACGCAGCACCTACCTCAAGACCATCGCTCAAGACTTCAACCACACAGTGCACGCCTTGCATTTCACGCAAGGTGGTCCAGAGGACATCGCTTACAACAATTGTAAAGCCATGCTGAAACTGTTTGACGCAGCAGGTATCAACTACAAGTACAGCGAAGCCCCCGGTGGACACACGTGGTACACGTGGCGCAATGACTTGTACAACTTGGCACAACAGTTATTTAAGTATTAAACATGACAATTATCATTGCAAAATACCGAATTACATCCTATTATTAACTTTAATCCCTCCCAGCAGTTCTCCATCCCAAGCTATAAAATTAAGTTTGGAAAATTATATCGTATATATACACATCACGTCACTTACTTACGCAACTACGCACTCCATTCAGATACATTATTAATAAATGAGAAAATAATTTCTAACATAAGTAACTTGAAACACTAATTCTTTCTTCTTTTTACAGAACTCCTAAAGTCTTCTGCTATGAGGTATCCTAAAAAAGAGGGAGTAACAGAAAAAAGAAAGTCCCTGAACCATTAAAATTCAGAGACTTACGATTTTAATTTTTCTATTTTAGCGGAGAGAGGGGGATTCGAACCCCCGATACCCTTTAGGGGTATACACGCTTTCCAGGCGTGCCTCTTCAACCACTCGAGCACCTCTCCTTGTTCGGGGCGCAAAAGTAAGGGAAGTTTTTGGAATTACCAAATGTTCGGGCAAATAATATTAAAAGTCCGTTCAAGCAACCAATGCCGGAACGGACTTTCAACACTCAATAAAACATACTTATCATTACCGTGATCTGACTTCCCGTCTCATAAATATGACATACGAAAGAGCAAAACAGATGACAGTAGCTGCAATCAGTCCGGTGAGCTGCGGCCACACCACCAAAAGACTCTGTCCCAATGGCAGCGGACTGGGAATGGCCCCCTGAACCTGCTCCATAGTAAGCGGCCCCAAACTTCTGACGGAAGGCATCAGCAGCGTTGTGGTCGCCTCATTGAACAGTTCGCTAGGTGCCAGACGCATCAGACCGAGAATAAATTTCTGGTAACTGACTATCTGATAAGGAGATGCCAGCTGCGAAGGGCTCAATGCCTTGGCAACCAGATTGACAATCATCGTATAGAACACGCTGAAAAACAACCATACCGCCACCGAAGCCAATGCCGAGGTGGCCGCCTGACGGAAGCAAAGCGAAAACAGAATGGCCAGATTCAGCCAGAATGCCACATAGAACACACTGATTATGAGAAAGAATACAATCCTCCAAAATTCTTCTGCTGTGGGAGGAATGCCTATCGCTATCAACCCGCAGCCCATTACGAGGAATCCCAGTACAAACAGCATGATACCTATCACAATCAATGCAGCCACGAACTTGGCATTGATAATGCAATCACGATGAACAGGCTGTGACAGCATACGGCTCAACGTCCCCTTGTTCTGTTCCGAATTTATAGCATCGAATCCCAGCGCAATCCCCAACAACGGCCCCAGAAAGTTGATAAACTGCACAAAAGAAGGCAATGTGCCATCCGAGGCTGTGAACAACTTCAAGAAAAGGAACGAACCGTCCGGGTCATTGGGCTTGATGGCGGCACCTATGTTGGTAAGCGAGGTATAGAGTGAGCCCATGCACGTAAGCAAAATGATTCCCATCAAGATAATGAACCGCCAACTTTTCACATGGTCGGATATTTCCTTGTTGACGACTACCCGAAAAGGATAATTGACTTTATTCATGCCTTTCTCCTCCTTCCTCCATATAATGGTTATAAATATCAGATAATTCCTGATGCTTGTCCTTCAAATCAGACATATCAATCAAGGTGACCAGCTTCCCACTGTTGAACAGTCCCACGCGGTCGCAAACTTTCTGCACCTGGTCCAGGTGGTGGGAAGAGAACAAGACGGTCAGTCCCTCCTTCCGGCTCAACTGCCTAATGAGCTCGATGAACTCCTGAACACCGGCAGGGTCTATTCCCGAAGTAGGTTCATCCAGGATTATAATTTCCGGATTTTTGATAAGCACGTCTGCCAGCCCCAATCGCTGGCGCATACCGCGCGAATATTTCCCGGTCTTCTTTTTCATCTGTCCGGCAAGCCCCACATGCTCCATCAGCTCCAGCGCCTTGACTTTCGCTTCGGCATCCGAAATGCCATTGAGACGCGCAGTATATATAAGGTTTTCCGGACCGGTCATGTCATCATAAAACCCCACATCTTCGGGCAGATAGCCTATTTTCCGCTTTACCTCGATAGGATGCCTGGTAGAGTCGATACCGCAAATCTCCACAGAGCCGGAAGTGGGTTCCGTCAGTCCCAGCATCATCAGGATGGTAGTTGACTTGCCGGCGCCGTTTGGCCCCAATAATCCGAAAATCTCCCCTTTACGGATAGTCAGGCAAATGCGGTCTACGGCAGTGAAGCGCCCATACTGCTTGGTCAAGTCTGTCAATGCAATCACTCGCTCGTCCATGCTCACCTCCTTCCATATTTACGGAACAGATAGCATACGGCACCTATGGCAACGATTATTATCAAAACGCCCACCCATCCCCATATCATCGGGGTTTTCACGGCAATGCGGAATTGGGCGTCTGTATTCACTTCAGGAGTTTTGGCCGTCATGGTAGCCACATAATCTCCGGGCAATGCCTTTTTGGATGCTTTCATGATAGCTACGACATTGGCCGTTTCCCCCGCCTTCAGCATATCAATCTTCGAAGGCTCAAAAGACACTTCCCAGTCCACGGGCTTATTGGCAGAAAGCTGGATATCTTTCAACAATGAAGAACCGGTATTCCGGACCACCAACTCGATACGCTTCACATCTCCTGCTGTGATTTCGGTACTCAACAATCCTCTGGGCGTGGACAATTCCATCTCGTAGGAACCCGTGACAACAACTTCCAGCTCCAAGTCGGCAGAAGTCGTACCAGTAGCCGCACGTACCGGAATCTTGTAATTGCCGGCTTCCACATTGGCGGGAGGGACAATCTCTATACTCACATTCTGGCTGCTGTTCGCTTCCACCTGGGCAGAAGTGGCCTGCTTATAGTTAGGCTTGAACACGACACTCCAGCCTCTGGGGGCATTGGCCATCAGCGCATACAGCTGCTGGTCGGCCGTCTGGTTTTTCAAAGTGGCATTGAAGGTAAAGGTGGACTTGGAATTGCCCTGCATATTGGGCTGGTCGGTAGTGAACTCGGTCTGGTAAGTTCCTTTCTGGGCCACGATCACCTCCAGCGGCAGTTTGGTTTCTCCGGCAAATACTGTGAAATGATAACTTCCTTTATTTACTTTTAGAGGAACTTCCACTTTCAAATTGAACGTTTTCTTTTCCTTGGACAGTACAGAAAGCTGGCTGAGGGTCCAGCCGCCTGACTTGATTTCATGCTTCCAACTGCCCGGCAATCCGCTGACCGAGAGATTTGCATTTGTAACCCCGTCCGTGTTGTTAATCAAATCAATGCTGTAATCAATGGACGCTCCGGGCGTCACGGAAATTTTTGTGTAAGGAGTGTACAGAATTATGCTTCCAGATTCATCGGCATGTACACGATTTAAGGGAAAGGCTCCCAACAAAATAACTAACAATAAAATACAATTTGTTCTCATAGTCATAAAAAAGTTCTTATGGTTGTTTAATTATGAATATTTTCCAAATTTGTGTGTTGCAAAAATAAAAGATAGCTATATTAGTAGCTGTTAAAAGAAACAAAAGAATATAATTGCGGACACGATATACCCTGCGATGACCTGCTTTTCTTATCTTTGCGATTCCTATTGATACAAACGAATACCATACCGACATGAGAATCCCTGAAATACGCTTACAGAACCAGCAACTGTCCACTCCACTCTTCGGCCACCCGAAAGAACTGGTCTCCTGGATGGGCGCCATGCAGGCACAAGACTATACAATGGTGAAATGGGCCGTAGGTATGCGGCTGAAGTCACCGGGAATTCAAGCCGTGGAAAAAGCCCTGCATCAAGGGGAAATACTGAGAACCCACGTAATGCGTCCCACATGGCACCTGGTAGCAGCAGAAGACATTCGTTGGATGCTGAAACTCTCTGCACAACGCATCAAATCTGCCAATGATTCTTATGCAAAAGGACATGGTCTGGAAATCACGGAACAGCAATATGACAGAAGCTACACCATACTTGGGAATATCCTCAGCGGGAAGCGAAGCCTGACGAAACAAGAGATTGCGGAACATTTTGAACGTTCGGGACTGCTTGCAGACAACTACCACATGACCCGCTTTATGTCGCGTGCCGAAGTCGAAGGAATTGTGTGCAGCGGAGAATGCCATGGACGGCAACACACCTATGCCCTTCTGGACGAAAGAGTTCCACCTACCCCCGAACTGACGAAAGAAGAAGCGCTGGCCCGCCTGGCTACAGCCTATTTCCGCAGCCATGCCCCTGCTACCCTGCAAGACTTCTCCTGGTGGTCTGGTTTGCCTTTAACGGAAGCAAGGCAAGCCATTTCTCTGATAGAACCGGAACTGATGTCCGAACAATGGAACAGCCAGACATGGTACATCCATGACTCCTGCCGGACATCTGGAAAGGCGACCGGTAACCTGCACCTTCTTCCCTCCTACGATGAATACCTGATAGGATACAAGGACCGGACGGACGTCCTACCCAAAGAGGACTATTCCAAAGCTTTCACCAACAACGGATTGTTCTTTCCGGTACTTCTCTATAAGGGGCATGTAGTAGGAAATTGGAACAAGGCGTCCAAGAAAAAAGAAATCTTCCCGGAGCATTCGCTTTTCCGGAAAGACATCTGCCTGAAAGAGGAGTTGCTGAACCAGGCTAAAGAAAAGTACGTCCGGTTCCTAACACATTAAAGGCGGTCATCGAAGATTTTCATTGAAGAATCTCTCTATTTTGCCGAATGGAATTACCTCTATATTGTCATACAAGTCTACATGGTTTGCACCGGGAATAATCAGCAGTTCCTTATTATCACCCTGCAACTTTTTAAAAGCATCTTCACTGAAATAACGTGAATGGGCCTTCTCACCGTGCAGCATCAACACTGCACTACGGATTTCATCACTATATGAAAGGATAGGCATATTGATGAACGAAAGCGGTGAAGTCTTGTTCCATCCGTGGTTAGAGTTGAGTGACCGCTTATGATAGCCGCGCGGTGTTTTATAATAGGCATGGTAGTCCTTCACAAATTGTGGAGCATCGGCAGGCAACGGGTCTACTACACCTCCTCCAAGAGCAAATGTACCGTTTCTATAATCCTCCGTACGCTGAGCATTAAGCTGGCGCCGCAATTCATGCCGTGCATCGGCATTCATAGAATCGAAATAACCGTTAGCATTGACCCGGCTCATGTCGTACATGGTTGCCGTAACTGTAGCCTTGATGCGAGTATCGATAGCCGCTGCATTAAGCGCCATGCCTCCCCATCCACAAATACCGAGAATGCCGATGCGCTCTGCATCTACATCGTCACGGGTGGAAAGATAATCGACCGCTGCACTGAAATCTTCCGTATTGATGTCCGGCGAAGCCACATAACGGGGCTGGCCGCTACTTTCTCCCGTATAGGATGGATCGAAAACAATCGTCAGGAATCCACGTTCTGCCAATGTCTGCGCATACAAGCCCGAAGCTTGTTCCTTCACGGCACCAAATGGGCCACTGATGGCAATGGCAGGCAATTTACCCGTCACATTCTTGGGTACATACAAATCGGCGGCAAGTGTAATGCCGTAACGGTTGTGGAAAGTTATCTTTTTATGGTCTACTTTATCACTCTGTGGGAATGTCTTGTCCCACTCTTGAATCAGATTCAAATTCTCTTCCATAAATTTATTATCATTATTAGGATTATTTTCTGTTGCAGACAAATGTCCTGCAGCACAAAGGCTAATAACCATCGCCGCACATATGTTTTTTACCATGTTCTTCATCTCTACTTCTTTAAGTTTCGGTTGGAAATTCATTTCTTAATCCATTGCTTGACAGTTTCCCGGCTCGCTCCATTCAGCAGCCTGCCTTTTCCCCAGTTTATGCCGGGGTAATTCGTCTGCAATTCCTTTTCTGCATTAGAAATACTGCTGCTTCCCGAAGTGGCGAATGGAATAACCGTTTTACCTGCAAAATCACCGCTTTCTATAAATGTATTGACGATTCTTGGAGCCAAATTCCACCAAATAGGAAAACCGATATAAATGGTATCATACTCCGCGAGACTCCCCAATTTAGAATACAATGCAGGACGCGATTTGGAATCCGACATCTCCACACTGCTGCGCGAAGCTTTGTCGTGCCAGTCCAAATCAGCAGCCGTGTACTTTTTCGCAGGCTGTATTTCGTAGAGAGTCCCATCGACAGTTTCTTCCACCAACTTGGCAGCCCTTGCCGTTGTTCCCGTTGCCGAGAAATAAGCTACCAGTGTCTTACCACCTTTTTTCTGTGCGTTAACAATAATAGACAACAGCATAACCGCCATCATAAACAATACCAATCTTTTCATACGATATATTATTTAGTTGAAACATATAAATCCAATTGTTATAGCGATACAAAAGTAGCGGGTATTATTATTACATAGGTATCCAGATTACTGATTATATAACCCAAATTACTGATAGATGTCCGAGAAGAGAAATAAAAAATCCCGTAAAACCTTGATTTTACGGGATTTGTCATACTTTGAGTCCTTTTTGTCTTTGGAGTTCTGCGGAGAGAGAGGATTTTGAACCTATAACTCTAACCGCTTATGCTACAATATCTTTCTTTTCCAAAATTTCAAATAGGTAACGAAACGGTAACGATTTCTATCGTTCATAATGTCTGATATTGACCGCTGTGTGTCTGCCTAACTTTCGGGTTCAAAGATACTGCTTTATTTTGAAATACACAAATCGTTGAAAATAAATCTTCTGGGGTTAGTGCAAGGTGCAAGCTATATATAGATATATACTTGCACCTTGCACTAAATGTCCCTTTTATTCTATCCGAAGCAAAACTCTCCTTATACTTTTGCTCGTTCATTAAAACACTATTACAATGCAGTCATTCAAAATAATACAACCATTACCAATATTGCGTCGCTACATTCGTCATTATTGGATATTACAAAGTGATAGAGCAAATGTTGTAACCGAACGTACATTCCCATTAGGTTGCATACAGATATTTTTTCATAAAAAGAAGCGATTATTCTCACAAACCCATCATAAAATGCAGCCCCGATATTTCGTTTGTGGACAAGAAAAAGGATATACAGATATTTGCGCAAATGGAGATATAGAAATGCTTGTTGTTGTGTTTCAACCCTATGCGGCAAAATTGTTTTTCCGACAGCCATTATCCCTTTTTCAAGGAGAAAATATAGCAATAGAAGATGTAGAAGATAGAGAACTTACCGAGCTTGCCCACAAAGTGGCTGATACTGAAAACAACATCCGTTGCATAAACTTGATAGAACAATTCCTATTGCATCGTTTAATTGTCTGTTCAGACTATAATATAGATAGACTTTCTGTTGTAATCCAAGACATTAACCTTAACCCATACCTTGATGTCTGCAAATTAGCGAATACTGCCTGCCTAAGCACAAAACAATTCACACGGATTTTTACAGAATATATTGGAACTTCGCCTAAAGAATTTCTGAGAATTATAAGAGTACAACGGGCATTGTTCCTGTTACAACAAAATCCTCAATGTAATTTTGCGCAAGTAGCTTATAGTTGCGGTTTTTCCGACCAATCTCACATGATAAGAGAATTTAAACTGTTTACAGGATATACGCCTTTAGAATATCTATCGGTTTATACTCCCATATCTGATTATTTTTCTAACTCATAAGAATGTCCGTATTCTTCTATCCACGTCTTTATGGCAATCGTAATTTTGCAATGTCTTAGCGCAGGACAAAGCAAAGTAATAACTAAAAGGAAAAAGAACATGAAGAATTTAATCGCATTCTTTGAAATCCCCGTTACCGACTTCTACCAATCGGTAAATTTTTATCAAGCAATCTTCGGGGTGGAACTTATGGTAGCCGAATACAGCAATGAGAAAATGGCTTGTTTTGTACAGGACGGACAAACGGTTGGTGCCATATCCTATGCACCTGACTTCAAGCCCTCAGAGCATGGAGTTTTAATTCACTTTAACTGTGAAGATATTGACTGGTCAATCCAGCAAGTATTGAAACAGGGCGGCAGTATTGTTATTCCTAAGACAAAAATCCAAGCAGAAGGGAAAGGGTATTTTGCCGTATTCACCGACCCTGCGGGTAATCGCATAGGACTTTATACCGACTAATATGTACTGATAGAAAATATAGCTGCAAGTTGTTTCATTTGCAGCTATATTTTTGCTCGTAATCAATAAGAAACGGCAAAAATCCGTACCTTTGTAAAATGATTCAAGAGGATTTTAAATTTTACAAGCCATGTAAGTTACTGCAACCTTACGTCAGGTATTATTGGGTATTCAAAAGCAATCAACCACTGAATACCCTTACTTTTCCTATTGGTTGTCCTCAAATCATTTTTCATAAACAAACACCGCTCTATATCCCAGAATTGAACACCGTTCAATCGGAATTTACCATTAGCGGTCAGGTAAATTATCATTCACATTTATATGCGAATGGTGATGTGGAAATGATAGTTGTTGTATTTCAGCCATTCACCCTAAAAGTTTTCTTGAATTTGCCCATATCCTTATTGCACAATCAAGAGGTTTCCGGTTATGACCTTGAAAATAAGCATTTGAAACGATTGGCTACACAAATCTTCGACTGCGAAAATACAAGTTTATGTATTAGCATAATAGAGCAATGGCTGTTATCTCAAATAGCCGATGTATTGACCTTAAAAACAGAATACAACATCAGAAGAATAGCCGCTACAATCCAACAGCTATTCGCAATGCCTACTATTCCCGTCATCGAACTGGCTTCTATCGCCTGTTTAAGCAAGAAACAGTTTGAACGTCTGTTTAAAGAACTGGTAGGTGCAAACCCTAAAGAATATGCAAGAATAGTTCGTTTCCAGAAATCATTAAAACTGTTGCAGCATTATCAGGAAGATGCAAATCAAGCTCAGTTGGCATATCAATGCGGTTATGCTGACCAGTCGCATTTTATTCGGGAGTTTAAACAATTCAGCGGTTATACCCCTTTATCGTTGCTAAATGTATGCAAACCTTATTCCGATTTGTTTAACGACCCTACATAATGTCCCTTTTATTCTATCCACAGTTTAATGATGAGCTTACCTTTGCGCTTATTTAACATTAAATGAACGATAGAATGAAAGAAGTAAATCCAAAAGAAACGACCCGTGCCTACGCATTTGAAATGTGGATGAATGCACCTATGCCCATGCTTACCTTTTTCAAAACAATAGATGTAACTCGTCTTGCCCGCATCAGCAAACAGACTGGACTAAAGTTTAATATGCTGATGTGTTGGTGTGTCGGGCGAGCGGCAAGCTGTATCAAAGAGTTCTATATGCTTCCCGTAGGGCGGAAGCTGATGCAATACGACAATCTTGCCGTTTGTACCATTGTAGCCAATCGGGAAGGAGAAGTCAGTTCCTGCGATGTTCCTTTCTCCGATAATTTGCAGAAGTTCAATGCCGATTATTTAAGGTTGACGAAGCAAGTTGCCGAAAGCTGCCAAAACCATGACCTGACGGATAGCATGGTGATTGGCACATCAGCCCTTGCTGGGTATGAGATAGACGGGGCAGTAGGCATGTACAGCGGTGTGTTCAACAATCCGTTTCTGATTTGGGGCAAATACAAACGGTGTTTATGGAAACGGACACTGGTTGTTTCCTTTCAGTTTCATCATACCCAGATGGATGGCGCACATGCTTCCCGTTTTTTGGAAAGCCTACAAAAAGAAATTGAGAATTTAAAGGTATAATCAAGAACAAATGCTATCTTTGCGAAACTAACAGAAAAAATAGAATTGTTCAACCAATATGAAATGGCAAGTGTGCATATAGCTGCGCTTAACGGATAGCATTTTGTCATAGCTATTCAGCAACGGACAGGCTTATAACAGGTTTGTCCTTTCTTGTTTTGCCATTATTCCAAATTCATAATTATGCGATGTGTCATGCCGCCTTATGCAGCAGGACTTGTCGCATCTTATCAAGTTGAACAATGAACTATACATATAAACATATTTGGCTCATCAACTTTCCTGTAATGATGAGCATCCTTATCGAACAACTTATCAATATTACCGATGCCATTTTCTTGGGGCATGTGGGAGAAATAGAGTTGGGCGCATCCGCCCTTGCCGGGATCTGGTATCTGGCTATCTATATGCTCGGCTTCGGTTTCAGTCTGGGCTTACAGGTTGTTGTCGCACGGCGCAACGGCGAGCGGCATTATTCCGAAACAGGAAAAACATTCTTTCAAGGATTGTTTTTCCTGTCGGGACTTGCTGTCTTTTTGTGTCTGCTCTCCAAACTGTTTTCTCCGATTATTCTAAGTAGGCTGATTACTTCTGCGGAAGTCTATCATGCCGTGATTGATTATTTGGATGGGCGAATTTGGGGACTGTTGTTCTCTTTTCCGTTCCTTGCCCTGCGCTCTTTCTTGGTCGGCATTACCCGTACAAAAGCCTTAAACGTAGCGGCTCTGACAGCCGTATTGGTAAACATTCCGGGCAACTGGCTGCTCATATTCCATTGGAACATGGGGATAGCAGGTGCAGCCATCGCATCATCTTTTGCCGAAGCGTGTTCGCTGGCGGTATTGGCAATTCACGCTTTACGTAAAATGGATAAACGGTTTTATGGCTTGTCTTGTAGCTTCGACAAAGCTGTACTGTTTCATGTCTGCCGGGTGTCCGTTTGGAGTATGTTCCATTCGTTCATCGGTGTAGCCCCTTGGTTTCTGTTCTTTGTGGCGATAGAACATTTGGGAGAACTGCAACTGGCAGTGGCAAACATTCTCCGAAGCATTTCCACCCTGTTCTTTGTCATCGTTAATTCGTTTGCCGCCACAACAGGCTCGTTGGTAAGCAATCTAATTGGAGCGGACGAAAGAGGGCAAGTATTTCTGCTATGCAGCAGAGTAATCCGATTAGGCTATGCCATCGGCTTACCGCTGATTGCGCTTGCGTTGGTATTCCATCAGCCTGTTGTCAGTGTCTATACAGACAATCCAGCTATCGTGCAGACAGCATGGTTGCCGTTTGTGGTCATGCTGCTGAACTATGTCTTTGCCTTGCCCGGTTATGTCTATATGAATGCCGTTACGGGAACAGGAGCAACACGGATAGCTTTCATCTTTCAAGCGACAACCATTGCCGCCTACCTGCTCTACCTGTGGGGATTGAGCCATTGGGATGTACCTCTTGCCGTTTATTGGACGGTGGAATACCTGTTCGTGATTGGACTTGGGGTGCAGTCTGTCATTTATCTGAAATATAAACACTATTAGAAACTGAATGTTATGATGAAAAAAATATATCCACGCACAGGCGACACGCAGACCGTGTATCTGAATGCAGTTATAAAAGATCCGTCTATCGAAGTGGGCGACTATACCATCTATAATGATTTTGTGTCCGACCCGTTGCTATTCGAGCGGAACAATGTACTTTATCATTACCCAATCAACCACGATCGGCTGATAATCGGAAAGTTCTGCTCCATAGCCTGCGGCGCGAAATTCCTGTTCAACTGTGCCAACCATACCTTGAAATCCTTATCCACCTACACTTTTCCGCTCTTTTATGAGGATTGGGACTTGGAAAAATCAGACGTGGCAACAGCTTGGGACAACAAAGGCGACATCGTGATAGGCAATGATGTATGGATAGGCTATGAAGCGGTTATAATGGCAGGCGTTCACATCGGAAACGGGGCGATCATTGCCGCCCGTGCCGTTGTTACGAAGGACGTGCCACCTTATACGATAGTCGGCGGTGTTCCCGCCCGACCGATAAGGAAGCGTTTCGATGAAGAAGTGATACGGAAACTCGAAACACTGAAATGGTGGGACTGGTCTGTCGAGAAAATTCGACAAAGTCTGCCTTATCTTACAAACGGGAATATTGATAAATTACTGAAAAATGAAGATATGAGGTAATATGAGAGCGATTGCGGAAGAAATACTTGCGAAAATAAATGCTGAAATTCAACGGCAAAATTTTAATGCGAGTTCAGCGATTGAAAGTGCCATATATATGGTGAAATTCATTGCACCCATGTATGAGCAATTACGAAAAACAATCATAAATCATAGATTTTCAGACATTGAAGAAGAAATTTACTTTTTCAAAAAATTAAAGCCTGATATTCTAAGCAAGTACATTTATTTTAGTAAAGTATATCATATAGAGGTAAAATGTCCCGATGGTAGCAATGGATGTATTCGGGAATACTTAAATACAGAGCTGGATAAATTGACTTATTTCTTCCGTAACAATGCTGATTTTTACCAATATATCCGTTCTAAATCTACACATTTGGACAGTTTCTATTTTACCCGCAGGAATATAGATGCCGGAATACTTTCTGACCTTGAAAGTTTTCAGTATGATACTGACCCTTTGTTCTCAACCGGATATGACTATAAAGCTGCTAAGATACAGTGCAATAAAATGTTAAAATCCTATCTGAACAATAGAATAATAAATTTAACCGATACAGAATGTATAGAAGAAAGAAAATCAGAATATAGACCTATACATTTTACAGGGAAAAAAGCTGCACTAATAGAACTTGGCTATGCGTTAGCTTCTTCCGGCGACATCAATCATGGAAATATCGAAATCAAGGAGCTTATGAATTATCTTAGCTCCATGTTCAATATAGATTTAGGTAGCTATTATGATGCCTATATCGCCATGAAAGAGAGAAAAGACAGAACTTCTTATTTGAACAGGTTGATTGAGAGCCTGACAAAGAGAATGAATGAAGATGATGCAAAATAAATAAGTGCTTTTTAATCAATAAAGTAAAATACCGTGTTCATACCGACACGGTATTTTTTATTTTTACTGAAACTGTCGAAAAAAAGACCGTTTTAATTCTCAACACCTGATAAAACTATCCGAAAAACACCTGAAAACAGTCGAAAAATATTTTTACCATGACGGTATAAACCATGACTTTTAATCTTTTTCATTCCCCGAACTTTGCGGCAAATCAACAAGTTAGCAATATGGAAATAATAACATTCGAATCCAACGCCTATAAGGAATTGGATAAAAAGATTACCGCCATCGCCAATTACGTGTTTAACCATGCGGAAATGAAAAAGGAAAGCGAAGATGATATGTGGGTGGACAGTTACGAGGTCTGCACGTTTTTGAAAATAAGCGAAAAGACCTTGCAACGCCTGCGGGTATCAGGAACTATCGCCTATTCCAACATCAGGGGACGTTACTTCTACAAAGTAAGCGAGATACGCCGGATGCTGGAAGAACGTCTGATTAGGTGCAATAAGGAAAATATCGAAAACCTGATAACCAACCACGAATTGTATGCTAAAGAAAGAAGAAATCTTAGAAAGAACAAATAATGGGTTGTCCGTATTCAAACATTATCTACCCGGCAACTGGCGCATAGGTCGGAACTTTCTAAATCCTCTATATGAGGACAGTAAGGCTTCCTGTAATATCTATTTTGATCGCCGGAGCGGCATTTACAAAATGAAAGACTTCGGGGATGACAGTTACAGCGGCGACTGCTTCTTCTTCGTGGGACAGTTGAAAGGGCTGGACTGCAACAGAGCTTCCGATTTTGTGGAGATACTGGAGATTATTGACAAGGACTTGGGGCTGGGCTTATCTTCCGAAACACCCGTTCCTATACCCCAAACTATTGATAAACGCATGATGGCAAATGTGCCTGTTGAACCGTCTGAAAAGCCTGTTAAGCCTTACCAGTTCAGGGAACAGAAGTTTTCCTCCGCCGAAATGGAATACTGGCGGCAGTACGGTATTACTCCCGAAGTATTGGAACATTATAGAGTCTGCTCACTCCGGGAATACAACAGCGAAACGGCAGAGGGAAAACCATACACCTACCTCTCATCGGCAGTAGAACCTATGTACGGTTACAAGGGCAAACAGTACATCAAGCTGTACCGTCCTTTTTCTACACCACGTTTCCTATATGGCGGCAGCTTCGGGGAAAACTACTGTTTCGGGTTGGAGCAACTGCCCGCCAAAGGTGATACATTGTTTATTACAGGTGGTGAGAAAGATGTACTTTCACTGGCAGCACATGGTTTTCATGCCATCTGCTTTAACAGTGAAACAGTAACAATACCGTCCACGCTGATTTATCGGCTGACATTCCGCTTCAAGCATATTGTCCTGCTTTTCGACATGGACAAGACCGGCAGGGAGAGTTCAAGCAGGCAGGAAAGACTGCTGGGGGAATTTGGTGTGAAACGCCTGCTGCTTCCGCTTCCGGGCACGAAAGAGGAAAAGGATATATCGGATTATTTCAAAGCAGGAAATACCCGTGAAGATTTCCTGAAATTGTTTATCAAATTTTTAGACGACTTATATAGCGACACACTGATTATGCTTAAATCATGCGAGATAGACTTCAATAACCCACCCGTCAAAGCGCAAGTTATCATATCGGCGGGCGATGTCCCTTTGGGAACACAAGGCAACCTGTTCGGCATCACCGGGGGCGAGGGAACGGGCAAGAGCAATTATGTAGCCGCAATCGTGGCTGGTTGTATCTGTCCGGCGGGTGCGGAAATAGATACGTTGGGCTTACGGATAACCGCCAACAGCAAGCATAAGGCGGTCTTGCTCTATGATACTGAACAATCGGAAGTACAGCTTTTCAAGAACGTAAGCAACCTGCTGGCACGTGCGGGACAAAAGGAAAAGCCGGAAGAACTGAAAGCATTCTGCCTTACGGGAATGTCCCGAAAGGAACGGTTGAACGCCATAATACAAAGCATGGATAAATTCTATTATCAATATGGCGGTATCCAGTTGGTCGTTATTGACGGCATCGCCGATCTCGTAAAGAGTGCCAACGATGAAGCGGAAAGCGTGGCGGTGATAGATGAACTGTATCGGTTGGCGGGTATCTACAACACCTGCATACTTTGTGTGCTTCATTTTGTCCCGAACGGATTAAAGCTGCGTGGGCATTTGGGAAGTGAACTGCAACGAAAGGCGGCTACCATCCTGTCAATCGAGAAAGATGATGAACCCACGCGGTCAGTAGTGAAAGCCTTGAAAGTAAGGGACGGAAGTCCGCTTGACGTGCCACTGATGCTTTTCGCATGGGACAAGAAAGTCGGGATGCACACGTACCGGGGCGAAAAACCACGTGAAGAAAAGGAAAAACGTAAGGAAAGGGAACTGGTCTGTGTTGCCCGTGATGTTTTCGGACGGCAGAAACGTATCACCTACATAGACCTGTGTGAACAGCTACAACAGATTTTGGATATTAAGGAACGTACCGCAAAGAACTATATCCGATTCATGCGTGAACGGGATATAATCACCAAAGACACAGCCAACCAAAGTTATTTTGTCATCGGTTCAATATAACCGATATTTTCATAGTCCAATTTAACTATATCCTGCCTTGTTGTGATAACACGGCAGGATTTTTTATTGTCTGCCATAATTTCTCAATGATTTTCACTACTTTTGCAGAAGTAACATAAGAGAATAACGGCGATTGAACAGTTTTGGCTGTGATTTCGTCTTTATATATAACATATTCGTTCGCCGAATATCTCAAAGTAGAAAACTGGCACTTTTCAAAATGAAACGAGATTTTCAGCGCAATGTCTATGCTATGCTTTGTCATAGCGTGGACTTGCCTGTCCCGTTTCAAAGGTATTGCCAGTACCTCTACTTTGGTGCAGCGTGAGTTCACGCTTCTCTTTTTTGATACTGGCGGACGGTTGAATACGAATTGTAGAACTGTTAAATACCGGATAAGATGAAACAAGTAAAAGCGCACATCGCCGTATCTCTGGACGGGCATACAGCCACATTGGACAATGAACTGGACTGGTTGCCTGATGAAGTAAAAGCTATCGTCGGCAAATATTGTCTGGAAGCCGATTGCCTGCTGATGGGAGCAAACACCTATACCTATATCTTTGAGCATTGGGGCGGGTGGCCGTACAAAGACAAGCGGTCTTTTGTAGTGTCGCACCACGATACCAACCTCATGCCGGACTGCGGCGTGGAGTTCCTGACCGAAGAACCGCTGCACAAGGTCTATGAACTGAAACAAGCGCATGACATACTGGTGGTGGGCGGCGGCAAGCTGCTTACCTCGCTGGTAAAAGCCGGGCTGCTGGACTGCCTGACCATCTACACCATCCCAGTGATGGTGGGCAAAGGCATCGGCTTTATCGGGGAAACATTTGGCTCACAGTGGAAACTGTCGGAAAGCGGCGTATTGGGAAATGGAATTGTCCGTTCGACCTACCTGTTTGACGGAAGCATATAAAAAATGCGCCCGGTTTCCCTCCGGGCGCAACCACTAAAATTCCAATTATCATAAGTCCGAAAACCTATCACAATGAAATTCCAGCGGTAAAGATAGGTTATTTCTTCGGTTTGGCTTTCTTTTCAGGGAACAAAAAAGCGACATTGAAATGTTCGTCCAGCACCAGCGAAGCATCGAAAGCCTTGCCGTTTTTGCCCTTGAAACCTTTAATCAGCCCTGTCTTGCGCTTTGTAACCAGTTCAATAATCTGCTTGTCGGTAAGCTGTTTGTCGCACTTGTTACGGAAGATGGTAAGTGTGCAGTCCACGTTGGAACATTTCGCCACTTTCGGGTAGAACAGGATGCGCCCGCTGCCGCACTTGGGACAAGGACAGGTTTCTTCGCCCGCAATGGACAAATGTACCGAAAGTAGCTCTGCCGTTATCTGTCCAGCATATACCTCAATACCCTTTCGGAACGTGTCGGCATCCATGCCGCCCGTTTCAATCTTGGCAAGGGCGTTTTCCCACATGCCCGTCATTTCGACATCGGCAATCTTCTTATCCTTGACAATCCTGTAAACGGCAAGTCCTTTTTCGGTAGGTACAAGGTTTTTCTTCTCACGCACGATGTACTGGCGGGCAAACAGTGTCTCGATAATTGCCGCACGTGTGGCTGGCGTACCTATCCCGGTATCTTTCAGGCTGGCTTTCAGTTCGGCATCCTCCAGTTCCCTGCCCGCATTCTCCATAGCCGCCAACAGGCTGCTTTCCGTGTGCAGCGGTTTCGGCTTGGTCTGCTTTTCGAGCAGATCCACGCCGGAAAGCGGCAAGGTCTGTCCCTCTTGAAGCGGCGGCAGGGTGGCGGCATCTTCATCTTCGGTGTCCTGCTCACTGAACACGGCACGCCAACCCGCTGTTTTCATCACAGCCCCTTTTACCGTGAAACCGGTATCTCCGGCGGACAACAAGGCGGTGGTAACGTCCTTCACACACTTGCCCGAAAAGGCTTCCAGCATACGCCCGGCTACCAGTTCATAAACCGCCCTCTCGTCTTTGGAAAGTTCACCCGGCAGGTTCTCGGTAACAATCAGGGCATGGTGGTCGGTTACTTTGCCGTCATTCACGCTGCGGCGGTTCAAGGTTGTGCCATTCAACCCAGCGGCATATCCGGCAAAACGGGGGTATCGCTCCAAAAGGGCGATGCGTTCCGGCATTTCCTCGAAAACATCCTCCGAAATATAACGGCTTCCGGTTCGGGGATAGGACATCACTTTCTTCTCGTACAGGCTCTGCGCTATGGAAAGCGTCTTGTCCGCCGAGAAGTTCAATTTCGTATTGGCTTCCTTTTGCAGCGTGGTCAGGTCGTACAGAAGCGGAGGTTCTTGGACGGCTTCTTTCCTTTCAACGGACTTCACTGTAAGCTGCCCGGCATCCTTTGCCCGTTGCAGGACGGCTATGGCTTCGGGCTGTTGTTCCCATCTGGTAGTCGATTGGGCGGTGAAATCAATTCCCCCGCTGGCGGTGCTGGCTTTGAGTTGCCAAAACTTGGTCGGAACGAAATTCTTGTTCTCCAAATAGCGTTTGCATATCATTACAAGCGTGGGTGTCTGTACCCTGCCCAGCGAGAACACGCCCTGCCCGGCGGCTACGCTCAACGCTTGGGTGGCGTTTATCCCTATCAGCCAGTCGGCTTCACTGCGGGATTTGGCGGAAAGATAGAGGTTGTCGTAATGCCCACCCGGTTGCAGGTTCTCCATCCCCTCACGGATAGCCTTGTCGGTCAGGCTGCTTATCCACAGCCGGACAAAGGGCTTGTGGCAGTTCAGGTAATGGAAGATGTAACGGAAGATTAACTCGCCCTCACGTCCGGCATCGGTAGCGACAATAATCCTGTCGCATTGGTCGAACACCTCCTTAATCACTTTCAACTGTTTCAACACGCCGGGGTCTGCCTTGTAGCCTTTTTCGGCTTTCACCTGACGGGGAATCAGCCGGAACTCCTGCGGGAGTATGGGCAGGCTTTCCCTGCGGAAGTTCGCCACGCCGTAGGCTTCCGGCATGGCAAGCTGTATCAAGTGCCCAAACGCCCATGTTACTATATACCCGTTGCCGGACAGATACCCGTCATTTCTTTGTGTCGCCCCTATGATACGGGCTATGTCTTTCGCCACGCTGGGCTTTTCTGCTATCAGTGCAATCATAATTTTTTGAGTTTTAGGTTATCATTACAATTTCATTCCTTTGGATTTCTTCGGCTTGTCCGCTTTCAGGCTCTTGCCCTGCGCCTTCTCCTGCTTCTCTTTCTGCTTGGCGATAGGCTTCTGCTGCCCCTGTTTCAACGGCTCTTTACTCTGTTTGGTGGCTTCATTGGTCTTGCCCTCTGAATTGACCGCTACCTGTGTCCGGCTTTCGGCAGCAGGGATGACATCTTTCGGTTGTATTTTGTCAGGGGCTTTGCCTTGTGTGCCGGGTTGCACATGGGCATTGAACTCGACACCTTTACCATCCTTTACTCCGGCTACCTGTTGCTGTGTCGGCTGCTGCCCCTGCTGCAAGGCTTGTACGGCTGACCTCGGCAGGAACTCCAAACCCCGCTCCACTGCGCTGACTTGCAGGTAGGCACTACGTTTCGTGCCGTCCTTGAATTGCAGGTTTTCCATCTTGACTGCTTTCCCGGCTTCAAAGGCGGCTTTCTGCTCCGGGCTGACTTTCACACCACAAACGGCATCGGGACATTTCCATTTGTCCGCACGCATATACTCCAGTTCGTGCGTGTACCTATCCCGGCTGATGAACACGGGTATTTGCTCACCGCTTTTAGGGTCTTTGATTTGTGCAATGTTTCCCAAATTGCCCGTGCCTTGCAGGGCGGTCTGTTCCTGCTTGGAAAACTCATGTCCGTTGTACGGACGATGCAACAACTTCTCATCCATCTGTACGCCATGCAGCTTGGGTACTACCGTCCCGTCCTTTGCCTGATAGAAAGAGAGCTTGACATCAGTAGGTTTGAAGTAGAAGCCGCCTACCGTCCCCGAAACGGTATATGTGTTGCGGGATTTGTAGCCACGCATCACCCGGTCATAGTCCTTCGTGTTTTTCAACGTATCGGCAGTAATGCCGACTTTCTTCAAGTCCTCCCAGTTGATTTTTGCTGGGTCGAAACGGTAGTCTTGTCTGCCCCCGTTACTGTCAGGCTTCGGAACTCGCAACGCTTCCACCCGTCTGTCGCCCTCCGGCGTGGGGTTGCGGTGGTTTTCCTCGATAGCCCTTGCGTCCTGTTCCGCTTCCGTAGCCTTGCTGCGGAACAAAGCCAGCCCCTCCGTGTCCTGATACCTGCGGAAGAAATTGGAAATAAAGTTGCTTAACATATCGCTGTTCTTGTCTACCTGCAAGAACTCTCCGCTACGGGCTTGTGTCGCTTCTACGGTATGCAAATTGCCCTCGTTGTCTAAACCTTTGACTGCGGTAACTTTTCCCTGCCGTTTATCCAAGACCAGCAGTACGTCTTTTTCCTGCCCCTCTGCGGGCGGGGTCATTCTGTTTGCCATAAATAACTGAAATTTTAGTGGTTACGGGATTAGTCCCGCTCAAAGGTAGCGACTAAATATGCTATATTTTGATGGTCGGCAATGAGTGTCCTAATTTGTCCTACGGTGTCCCGATTTGTCTGGGCAGGATAAAATACTGCAACCATTGGTCGCAGTATTGAAAAGGGGATAAAAAAAGAGAGCGTAGTTAATCACTCTCTTTTTATGAACCCTTTGTGAACCCTTTAATTATTTTATAATAAACTGATATTCAGTATCATTGTTTATATCATAACAGTGTCACAGTTCTTTTATGAACTCTTTGTGAACCCTTTAATTATATAATGAGTTCCTTTTCCCGTTGTTCCTTGTATCTCCAGCCAATTATCCAGTTGCGATAAAATCCGATAGGCGGTAGTCTTACTGACATTCAACAATTTCTGAACATCTGTATTGTTTATACTTCCATTTTGGGCTGCATACTCGATAACAGAAATATACCTTTCATCCACCCGTTGCGCCAATAACTGCGAACGCACATCGGTATAATAAGTAATCATCAGACCGCTTATCATTTCAAGTTTGGGTGGCAGCAGTTTGTATGCGCTGACCGCTTCCAAGATACGTTTGTAGCCACGTCCCCAGCTTTCGATGTCCCCACTTCTGAAAAATGTGTTGGCAATTAACGGATTATAGGGAGAGGACGGATGGCTTTCAAAAAGCCTTTCAGTAGTCCAGTTCTCCGGTAACTGCCCGGCGTTCCAAAAAGTGATATGGTCGGGAAATACACTAATCTGAATGGGCACGGCACTGGCATAGTCCTTATGTGCGATGGCATTCATCAGCGACTCCCGGATGGCTTCTACCGGGAACTGCGGCGTTTCACGCCGGGAAATCCCCTCGTATGAAATGCGGTAAATCAGGTATTTGCTCTTTATCAAGTCCATAGCCTTGTCCACTTGTTCCATCAAAGCACCGTGAATTTCGTCCTGAAACTCCAAATTTCCTTTATTATCCCGGAAAAAGCCTATCTTGATATATGCACCGAACACGAACCTTTCAGGGTCGGGGTGGAACAGAAGCAGAGCTGCACGGTTCAAATGCCCGTCCTCGTCTATCAGACGTAAATCATGCAGCAAGTGTTCGGTCTTGTCATTCAAGACACCCTCGTCCACACGTCCGCTCCTTACCGCTTCCTTGCGGAAACGGTTCAATGCGCTTGCCGACAGTTCTTCTATTTTGGCTCTTTCTATGGGAAACTCGTCCCAATGCCTGCCTGTGCGTTGCAGAATAAAGCGGTTCAAAGCCGCACCTTTCAACTCCTGCTTCGTACTGCCGCTGCGGTAATGGTACTGACCTTTATAATTGATAGGGTTTGAATAGGGCGGCACGTCTATTTCCACATACTCCAGCCCGTCTTTCTCCAACAGGTTTACGTCCACAATGATACCCAGCACATCACGGACTTTGTTCGGTATGTCCTCCAACAGTTTCTTGGCATCGGCAACGCCGACCACCTGCCCGCTGTTATTCATACCTATATATATTTTGCCGCCTGTGGCATTGGCAAAGCCGCATATCCATTTCAGGTACTCGTCCCGCCAGCTTTCTTTCCATTCTATATTTTGATTTTCATTCATAATCATTTCTTTATCTGCAAAATTAGCAAAAATACTGTGTGTCAGGAAAGAATATCGGTTATTCTTCTTCCTCCTTAATCAAATGGCATAGTTCCGGGTCGTTCTTGATACGGGTTATCTCGTCCTCGACAATCTGCCGGACTTCCTGCCGGATGCGTTCATAGTTGGCTTGTATTTCTTCTTGCATCCGGTCGTTGCCGTCCTTGTCGGTGAAGTCAATAATTTGCGGCAACTTCACGTAACGGGCGGTTTCCCGCTTCACCTTTTCGTTGTCCACTACGATTTCACAGTGGAAAATCTTCTGTTCTATCCGTTCATCGAAGTTGTCCGCCACCGCCCCCACGAACATGCCTTGCGTGAGGTTGGATATTTTGCTGGCAGGTATCAGGCTGTCCATCTGGGTGCTTATCGAGGTGGACTTCTCCCGCTGGTTGATTGTCATGCTCTGCCGCTTCTGCAACACCTTACCGAAACGCTCGGAAAGGATTTTTGCCGTTTCACCTACCACCTGACCGCTGAACACGTTACCCACCGTATTTTGTATCACACGGCTTTCCTTGTCCCCGTAATCACGGGTAAGCTGGCTGTAATCCTGAAAACCCAGCAGAACCGCCACCTTGTTGCTTCGGGCGGTCGCAATCAGGTTGTCAAGACCACGAAAATAAATCGTGGGCAACTCGTCTATTATCACCGAACTTTTAAGCTGACCTTTCTTGTTTATCAGCTTCACTATTCTACTGTTATACAGTCCCAATGCCGCCGAATAGATGTTTTGGCGGTCGGGATTGTTGCCGACAACCAAGATTTTAGGCTCTTTCGGGTTGTTGATGTCAAGTGAAAAATCATCACCTGTCATTACCCAATAAAGGGCGGGTGAAATCATCCTCGAAAGCGGGATTTTCGCACTGGCAATCTGCCCCTGCAACTGCTCCTGTGCGTCTGATTCCCAAGCATCTACAAATGGGGAAAGATAATTTTCCAGTTCAGGATAACTGCGTAAAATCGTGAACACATCGGCGTATTTCTTATTGAGCAATTCAATGGCATGGGGGAACGTACAATACTTACCGCCTTGATAGATACGCAAATACCAGATTATAGCCGCCAAAAGGATAATCGGCGATTCCACAAAGAAGTCGCCCTGTTTGGTAATCCAACTGCGGTTAAGGTTGAGCATAATCGTGTAGCTGGCTTCGTAAGCGTCCGCAATGTCCGACATGAAACTGGCGTTTATCGGGTTGCACCGATGGCTCTTGCGTGGGTCGTCAAAATTGATAACGTAAAACTTCGGCTTTACCTTGTAGCCGTCCAGATGGTTAAGCAGGTGGTTATAAGCGATTTCAGAAAGGTCGGGGAACTTATAATCATAACAATACATCGAAAATCCCTTCTCGATTTGCTGTTTTATGTAACTGTTCACCACGGCGTATGACTTGCCGCTGCCCGGTGTACCCAGCACAAGGCTGGCACGGAACGGGTTTACAACATTTATCCAGCCGTTGTTCCATTTCTTTTTATAGTAGAACCGTGTCGGCAAATTTACGGAATATTCATTTTCAATCAAACGGGTTTCCTGCTGGAAACTCTCGTTCTCCGTGTTGAAGACATCATCCATAAGGTTGTTCTTCAACAGGCGGGACATCCATGTACCCGCCATGAGCAGGCAGATATAGCCCGCCGACAACGTGGCGATGTAAAATGCCGTGTCCGCCGTATGCGGCAGGGGTAGTTCCAGCAGCCACCAGTTCAGGAAAAACAGGACGAAGCCCGCCGCAAGGCAGCAATGTATCTTCGTCCAAGTTATCTTCTCGTTCTTCACCCCCTTTGTCCCGATGCATGACAAGGCGAGGAACACCACCGCAAAGAGTTTCGTCCAAAGCATGGACGAGAACAGCCCGGTAGTGCGCTGGAAGTTCCACAAAATCTTGTCCATCACCTCAAAGGTTACTGCCCATCCTTTCAGGCTGGAGTAACAGAACCAGTACACGTTTATTCCCACGAATAAAATACTGATTGCCCGCATAAAGTCCATGACCCTTGCAAGCCCCCTCAAATCATCTTCCTGTTGCATGATTTCCTGTTTTTAGTTAATGATTATCCGATGCGTCTTGTGCGCTTCTTTTTCTTCTTTCTCTTTTGGCTGGCTGTGTCCTGCGGCTCTCCGCTATCTGACGTGCCAGCATTGAATACCCCTGCGAAAGCACCCAACACGGAAGCCACACCCGAAACGGTGTCCGCTTTCGGTGCGAAGTCCGGCTGTTCCTGCTGCGGTACAATACTTTTGGTCTGTCCTGTATGGGTATCGGAATACAGGTCATTGAACACGTTCGCTGAAAACTCCTTGCCCAAGCGTGAACCGTTCAGTACCACCCGGCTGTCGTGGTCGATGAACGTAACGCCATAGATGCGTCCGCTGTCGTTCTGACGGAACACCACGTCAATGCCCTGCCGTTTCAGTTCCTGTTCAAACTCTTGTCGGTTACGGGCGGTCTGCATGGCAGCGGCGACAATCTTCCGGGTACGCTCTTTCAGTTTCCCGTTCTTGATTGCTTCGCCCGATTTCTCCATTCTGCACCGCACCGCTTCATAACCCACCGACTTGCCGATGCGGGATGCCTTTACCGGGTTGCCCACCTTTTCGCCCTTATCGTCCGTAGCGGAATAGACAATGCCCTCGTAAGGTCTGCCGTTTATTTCCCCCTTGACTTCCTCGGCGCACACGTTGCAAGTGGCAAGCAATGCCCTGTATTCCCCGAACGACTGGAAGCGGTAGCCATAGCAAGCCGCTTTCACGGCATTGCCGATTTGGTGCTTCACGTCCCCGGCTGCGTAATCCACCTTTTTAAGTTCCGGGCGTTCGGCACGCTCCTTTCGCTCCGCCGGGTGCAGGTTGTATTTCCGTTCCAGTTCACGGGTAATCTGCTTGCTTCTCCGATGTTCGAACCTGTCATTCAGCGGTCTGCCGTTCTCGTCCACCCGCAAGCCGACTATGTGGATGTGGTGGCGGTCGATGTCGGTATGCTTGTACACCAAATAAGGCTGGTCGCCATAGCCCAACTTCCGCATATACTCCCGTGCGATGTCAGAAAGTTGGCTGTCCGAAAGCACGTCTTCCGGGTGCGGGTTTATGGAAATATGAACTATCGGCTTCTTAGTGGACAAATGGACGGGCATCTGCATTTCAAAGCTGCGCATACACCCGCCGATGCTGGAATGCCCGTCCTCGTCCAACAGCATTTTATTGGAGAAAAGCACCTCCGCTTCCCCGTTGTCCACCTTTTCCTGATTGTATGCCAGTGCGCCGAACATGGAACTTCCCGTGCTTATTTTGGCAACCATAGTTCCCTGCACTCGTTTGTCAGGTCGATAACCTGACGGTTCAACATAGCCAGTTCGGTGGTCGCTTTCTCCAGCTTATAGAGAAAAGCCAGTGCCTTTTTCTCCGAAAAGTTACTATGCAACGCCTTTACGACTTGGTTATAATTGACCGCTACTGCCCGGAATTGGGCGTAAAATTCCGTCAGCTTGGCGCAATACTCGACCGCCGACTTGTCCACTTTCACCACCCGGAACGGCTCGCCGAAGATGCGTGCGGCGATGAAACGGGACTTACTCGTAACGCCCGACTGCTCCCACTGCGAGAGGAAGCGGGCGTTCTCCCGGTCGTTCAGGTAAAGGACATGGCGATGTTTTGCCGGGTCTTGGAGGGCGGGGCGACCGCCCTTGTTGGTTCTTCTTGTTTCCATACTGCTTTGAATTAAAAAATCACGACTTCGGAGTGGTTTTCACCCCCGCAAGGGGCAAGGCGTTTTCAGGCACGGAAAACGGTTTCGTGGCACACGAAACACACCTTGCTATTTTCTGGCGAAAATCGAAAATCCGTCCGGGACGGATTGGGGTTTGCGTTTAACGGCAAGCCCTACCATATCCCAACCGATTTCCATATTCCAGCCCCCTGCGGTTCGTTACTCCGCTGCAAAGTAACTGTGATTTATAATGCTGTAAAATAGGCTGTTGGTGGACAAAACGGGACACGAAAAGACAAATCGGGACACATCTGAAAACGGACGTTTTTTCTCCTTTTATTTGCAGAAGATTTCAAGATTGAAAGCAATATGGAAAGCCCTGTTTCAAGCAAGAATGACTGGCTGGAAGCAAGATTTCAAGACAGCAGGATTGCAAGGTTTCAAGGAATAATGAAAGCAAGGAAACAAGATTGAAATAAAACAATCTTTCCACATTTCAAGAAAGCCATATAGCCGGATTGAATGAAATAAATAAACAAACCTATCAACCAATAATGAACGCAAGCAATATGGAAAACGAGAGAACACCCCTTTATGTCGCCTTTTCCACCCAGAAGGGCGGGGTCGGCAAAACCACTTTTACTGTGCTGGCGGCAAGCTACCTCCACTACCTCAAAGGCTACGATGTGGCAGTGGTCGATTGCGACTACCCGCAACACTCCATAGCCGGGATGCGCAAGCGGGATGCCGAACAGGTCGGGGCGGACGAGGATTATAAGCGCATGGCGTATGAACAGTTCACCCGGCTGGGGAAGAAAGCCTACCCGGTAC
>OODP01000216.1_pt1 | contig 59273 bp, 40 predicted proteins | sample 1671011 | NCBI WGS metagenome assembly OODP01 (sample SAMN06348113, study PRJEB24527) | human gut metagenome | biome: human gut; feature: ankylosing spondylitis patient; material: feces | host: Homo sapiens | place: China | collected 2015-10
TTATAACTACCGGTTATAAACTGGAAGTAGGACACCCGCCCGGCGCACCTTTCTTTATGTTGACGGCAAACTTGTTCTCTCAGTTTGCTTCCGATCCGTCTACCGTAGCCAAAATGGTGAATTACATGAGCGCCCTGATGAGCGGAGCATGTATCCTGTTCCTGTTTTGGAGTATCACACATCTGGTACGCAAACTCATCATTAAAGACGAAAACAATATCTCCACCGGCCAGCTGATCACCATCATGGGTAGCGGACTTGTCGGAGCATTGGTATATACATTCAGTGATACATTCTGGTTCAGTGCTGTAGAAGGCGAAGTATACGCTTATTCCTCCTTGTTCACGGCCGTCGTATTCTGGCTGATACTGAAATGGGAAGACGTGGCCGACGATCCGCACAGCGACCGTTGGTTGATCCTGATCGCCTATCTGACGGGATTGAGTATCGGTGTCCATTTGTTGAACCTACTCTGTTTGCCCGCCATCGTACTGGTTTACTACTACAAGAAAGTGCCCAATGCCAATGCAAAAGGCTCGCTGCTTGCCTTGCTGGGTTCCATGGTACTTGTGGGCATTGTTCTCTACGGTATCGTCCCGGGAGTGGTGAAAGTGGGCGGATGGTTCGAATTGCTCTTCGTCAACGGAATGAGCCTGCCGTTCAATACAGGTGTGATTGTTTACATCATCATCCTTGCAGCAAGCATCATCTGGGGTATATATGAAAGCTATAACGAAACCAGCCGTACACGGATGAACATTTCTTTCATGCTGACACTCGCCCTGTTGGGTATTCCTTTCTATGGACACGGAGTGAGCAGCATACTGATCGGCATCATCGTGCTGGTAGCATTAGGCTTCTACCTTTTTGCCAAGAAGATGAACAAGAAATACCAGCTTTCCGCCCGTTCGATGAATACGGCACTGCTTTGTACCATGATGATCATGGTGGGATATTCTTCCTATGCACTGATCGTGATCCGTTCAACAGCCAACACACCGATGGATCAGAACTCACCGGAAGATATCTTCACGCTGGGCGAATATCTGGGACGCGAACAGTACGGTACACGTCCGTTGTTCTACGGTCCCGCCTACTCTTCCAAAGTTGCTTTGGAAGTAAAAGACGGCTACTGTGTCCCTATCGAATCGGAAAGCACGACCAAATATATCCGCAAGGAAAAGACCTCAGCCGATGAAAAAGATTCTTATATCGAAGTTCCCGGCCGTGTAGAATATAAGTATGCTCAGAACATGCTTTTCCCACGTATGTATAGCAGCGCACATGCCCCGCAATACAAATCATGGGTGGATGTCACCGGCTATGACGTGCCCTACGATGAGTGCGGCAATATGATCATGGTGAACATGCCGACCCAATGGGACAATATCAAATTCTTCTTCCGCTATCAGCTTAACTTCATGTACTGGCGTTACTTCATGTGGAACTTCGCCGGCCGGCAGAACGACATACAAGGTAGCGGAGAACTGGAACACGGCAACTGGATCACCGGCATTCCGTTTATCGACAGTTGGCTGGTAGGCAATCAGGAACTGCTTCCGCAAGACCTGAAAGACAATAAGGGACACAATGTATTCTACTGTCTGCCTCTGCTGTTGGGAATCATCGGTCTGTTGTGGCAAGCCTACCGCGGCCCGAAGGGAGTACAACAATTCTGGGTGGTATTCTTCCTGTTCTTTATGACAGGTATCGCCATCGTACTGTACCTCAACCAAACTCCGGGCCAGCCTCGCGAGCGAGATTATGCGTACGCAGGTTCATTCTATGCCTTTGCCATTTGGGTAGGTATGGGTGTAGCCGGCATCATCCAGTTGCTACGCGAATACGCCAAAATGAAAGAAGCTCCCGCTGCCATCCTTACATCCGTTGTCTGCCTGCTCGTGCCGGTACAAATGGCAAGCCAGACGTGGGACGACCACGACCGCAGCGGCCGTTACGTTGCCCGTGACTTCGGACAGAACTATCTGATGTCCCTGCAAGAAAGCGGTAACCCGATCATCTTCACCAATGGAGATAACGATACTTTCCCATTGTGGTACAATCAGGAAACAGAAGGTTTCCGTACGGATGCACGTACTTGCAACCTGAGCTACCTGCAAACCGACTGGTACATCGACCAGATGAAGCGTCCGGCTTACGACTCCCCGTCATTGCCTATTACCTGGGATCGCGTGGAGTATGTGGAAGGAACAAACGAATATGTACCTATCCGTCCGGAGATCAAACAACAATTAGATGCCATGTATGCGCAGGCTAAAAACAGCGGAAATCCGGAAGCTTTGCAGAACATACGCAACGAATTCGGTGAAGACCCGTATGAACTGAAAAATATCCTCAAATACTGGATACGTTCGGACAAAGAAGGATTGCATATAGTCCCGACAGACAGTATCGTTGTCAAGATCGACAAAGAGGCTGTACGCCGCAGTGGAATGATGATTCCCGAAGCATTGGGCGACTCCATCCCCGATCATATGACAATTCTCTTGAGAGACGACAACGGAAAGCCGAAACGTGCGCTCTACAAGAGCGATCTGATGATGCTTGAAATGCTGGCAAATGCTAACTGGGAGCGCCCCATGTATATGGCTATCACAGTAGGTCGTGAAAACCAGTTAGGCATGGAAAAGCACTTTATCCAAGAAGGTCTTGCTTCACGCTTCACACCGTTCGACACACAAAAGCTGGGAGCAACCATCGATAGCGAGAAGATGTACGATAACCTGATGAACAAGTTCAAATTCGGCGGCATCGACAAACCGGGCATCTATATCGACGAGAACGTGATGCGGATGTGTTATACACACCGCCGTATTTTCTCCCAACTCGTAGAACAGTTGATGAAGGAAGGCAAGAAAGACAAGGCACTGGCCGCCTTGGAATATGTGGAAAAGATGGTTCCGGCTTACAATGTTCCTTACGATTGGCTAAACGGTGCAGCCCAAATGGCAGAAGCCTATTACCAGTTGGGACAGACGGAAAAAGCAGATAAGATCATGGCTGCAATGGCCAACAAAGCAGTAGAGTATCTGACTTGGTATCTGAGTATGAACGATTCGCACTTCCTTACTTCCGCTTACGAGTTTGAATTCCATCTTCAGATGTTGAGTGGAGAAGTGAGAACAATGGAAAAATACAAATCCAAACTGACGGAAAATTATGCCAACAAACTGGATGAGCTGTACGGCATGTACGTCACCCGGATGAAAGCAAATAGATAAAGTCACTCGAGGAAACCATGTTTATAGAACAACCGCCGTGGTTTTTCCGCGCATTATACCCGCAAGCCATCTTCCGGATGAGTCCCGACGAAAAGGCAGTGTATCTGACCTTTGACGATGGGCCAATCCCGGAAGTGACTCCTTGGGTATTGGATTTATTAGCCGAACATAACATCAAAGCCACCTTCTTCATGGTGGGAGACAATGTGAGACGGTATCCGGAAATCTTCCGTATGGTGGTAGACCGGGGGCACCGGATCGGTAATCATACCTTCAACCATATCCGGGGATTCGAATACTCGGCAGACGACTATCTGACGAACACGGATCGTGCCAACCAAGAGATGAAAACAGATCTTTTCCGTCCACCGCACGGCCATATGGGATTCAGGCAGTATCACACGCTGAAACAGCATTACAAGATCATCATGTGGGATCTCGTCACACGTGACTACAGTAAGAAGCTGCGCCCTGAACAGGTATTGGCGAATGTGAAGCGATATGTACGCAACGGTTCCATCATTACCTTCCACGATTCACTGAAATCCTGGAACAACGGAAACTTGCAATACGCTCTCCCCCGTTCCATCGAATACCTTCAAGAGCAGGGTTACGAATTCAAAGTGCTTCCCACACAAGAAGTATATCAGGCGGCACCCACCCTCTGTAGAGAGTAGCATGCCCAACAATTGTTCCCGGCAATACCGGAGAAGCTAAACGCTGGCGCCGATTAGTGATGTCTTATCAAGAAGAGAGAAGTATACCATGTGATGACAATGTAAGATGATAAATGAGCGATAATCAAGTCGAATTAGCAAAGACACCCCTTTCCTCAAAGGAGATAAAAGCCGAAGCTTCACGCCTCGGCTTTTCTGCCTGTGGAGTGGCACCTGCCGAGAAGGTAAACGAAACCGCCTCTGCCGCTTTATGCCACTGGCTCTCTGCGGGCATGCAATCAGGAATGAATTACATGAATAACTACTTGGATAAACGCCTCGATCCCCGATTGCTGATGGAAGGAACACAAAGTATCATCTCCGTTGCCCTTAACTATTATCCTTCGAAATTCCTTAAAAAAGACCAGTACCAGTTTGCCTGGTATGCCTACGGAAAAGATTATCATGATGTGATGAAAGCCAAACTAAACGAATTACTGGCATTTATCACCACCCTTACTCCCCTGCCCTTACAAAGCCGCACCTTCTGTGATACCGCCCCAGTATTGGAACGTTATTGGGCATGGCGTACGGGGCTGGGATGGATCGGCAAAAACACACAACTGATCATTCCACATGCCGGCTCTTGTTTCTTTTTAGGAGAAATATTCCTCGACAGGAAATTGGATTTCTATGATCATCCCCAACCTAGCCGCTGTGGTAATTGTACCCGTTGCTTGGATGCTTGTCCCACAAAAGCCCTGGAAGCCCCTTTATTGCTCAATTCCAACCGTTGTTTGTCATACCTGACCATCGAACACCGTGAATCCATTCCTCTCACAGAAGCCCAAAAAATGGGCAATAGGATATATGGCTGCGACGAATGTCAAAAAGCCTGTCCATGGAATCGCTTTGCCGTTCCCTGCCAAACTCCGGAGTTCCAACCTTCGGAAGCCTTCCTTGAAATGAAAAAAGAAGATTGGGAATCGCTCACCGAAGATCAATACCGAACCCTTTTTAAAGGAAGTGCCGTGAAACGAGCTAAATATGGCGGATTGATGCGGAATATAAAAAAGGGATAAAGAAAAGTGTTCCGATTTAACAATAAATACCACACGTTCAAGAACATATCTCATTAATATTCATTAAATTTACAGCCACTCAGAATTTGTTAACTAAAAAGCATGTTTATTATGAGAAAAAAGTTACTCGCAATCATGTTGTTAGCAAGCATATATGGCTTTGCACAACAACAAGTAAAATTCACAAAGCAGTCTAACAGTTTTGCTACCCGGTCAGAAGTAAGCAGTGTACAGAAAGCCATGGAATTTGGTGAAAATCAAATGATCATTGGCTATTGTCCGAATGAAGTAAATCCTGATGGCGGTGTAGGCGGTGTAAACCAACAAGTGGAAATGGCCGCTGCCGTTTACTTTCCTGTGGAAAAAATGAAACTTCTAACAGGAAATAAACTCTTGAAAATAAACTTGGCCATAATGGACACCAAAGTAAAAAACGTAAAAGTCTGGATTAGGTCAACTTTAAACGGTACCAACAAGATGGTACAGAGCATATCCAATATTACTAAAGGCTGGAATGAAGTGACATTGGAAACACCTTATGAATTAGATGGATCGGACATTTATGTAGGTTACACACTAACCGCTCCGGCATCTACCTATCCGATTGGATTTAGTGGAGGTGCGGATCAATCCAATGCTATGTTTTTGGCTATAAATAAGGCATGGTCAAATTATTATGGGATGAAATTTGGAAGTTTAAGCTTACAATGTCTCTTGGAAGGAGAGAAAAAAATAGAAAATGATGTAACTTTAATTGCCAATCCAATCGGGAACCATTATGCGAAACCAGATGAAGAATCAACAGTAACCTACCAAGCTTCAATATTCAATGCTACGGTTAATTCAGTTTCAAATTTCGAAGTTACATACCAAGCAGGTACAGGGGAAAAAGTATCAAAAACGATAGAAAAGGCAATAGCTCCTTTCGCCACTATAGATTTCGAACAAACCATCCAAGTCCCAAATTCACCGGGTAATCAAGACATTAATTTTTCTATTACTAAAGTGAACGGCAAAGAAGATGAATGTCCATTTGACAACACGTTAGCAGACTGGCTTTACATTTACACAGAATCATTCCCGAGAAGAGTGTTGGTAGAACAATTCACAACTCAACAATGTGGTTATTGTCCGACTGGTTTAAAAACACTAAACATGGCGCTGGAAGGAAAAGAATTTTCATGGGTAGCTCATCATGTAGGTTTTTACGATGATGATTTCACTATCGATGAAAGTGTAGAATATCTTGATTTATATGGAGGTGGTACTTATGCACCTGCATGTATGTTCGACCGTACCGTTGTTCCGGACGCAACAAGTCCAGTATTCGGACTTTCCTATCAATCGGTTTCGGGTGGTGCAAAAGTAGTGAAATCCTACTGGGATTATGTTTCTGAAATTCCTACTTTTATAACAGTAGATGTAAATGCGACTTATAATAATGATACCAGAACTCTTGATATATCTGTCAGCGGTCAGGCCCAGCAAGCTGCCTTAGCACGTATGAACCCCAAACTGACCATATTCTTGACGGAAAGCGGATTATCAGGAAAGCAATCAGGAGCAACTGGAACCATTGAGCATAATCATGTCATCCGTGCAGTCCTGACAGACGTATGGGGTAGTGAACCTGAGTGGTCGTCAGACAAGAACCAATATACATATCACACTACTTACAAGATACCTTCCACACAGAAAGTTGAAAACATGACGATTGTCGCCTTTATCTGTAATCAAGATGAAAATGATATCAATAACCGTATGATAATGAATACGGGAGAAATGCAATTATCTTCATTAACAGGAATAGAAACAATATCCAAAGAGAACAATAACATTGCGATCTTTGCAGAAAATGGTATGATAAAAGTTGACGGTCAATATGATAACTTACGAGTATTTACCCCCACCGGAATCGTTATTGATAACACTAATCTAGCTCCTGGTTTATATGTTGTGAAGTTAGAAATCGATAAACAGACTGTAGTGAAAAAAATAATCGTGAAATAAACCGATATATCTTTCAAGCAACTATTTAAAGATTGAATTAAAGGCAGCTATCTTGTAACAAGGTGGTTGCCTTTCTTTTTACGCAAATAAAGTGCATAAAGAGATGGCTTCTTATACATTTATGCACATACGAAAAAATAATTTTGCATTTAATTGCCTAAACCATTGGATTCTTAAAATATAATCAATAAATTTGGGAAATATATCAATTGAATTGTAAAAGGGATGAGTTAAAATCACTTTAGAATAGACAACTGAATTCCTCCTACAAACTTGGTTATTATTGCTATAATTACAAAAGATCATTATTTCTTACACATTAATTATACTAACCATGAAAAAAGTTGTACTATTCATTCTAATGTATTGCAGCAGTATCGGTATGATTGCTGCAAATACAAGTTTAATTTTGGGTAATCAGAATCAAAATGGTTCATTCTCCTCGAAAAGTCAGACACAGGCAGTGGCTAACGATGTCATTTCTCCCAATTCTTCAGAATCAGAACAGATCGAAAATCTGGCTTTACTTTGTAAAGTGTGGGGTTTTGTAAAATATCACCATCCAAAGATTAGTCTAAATAAGACCGATATGGACAAAGAATTATGCGATCTCATTCCTCAAATAAAAGCGGTGACAAACAAAGAGGAACGTAATACCATACTTTCAAATTGGGTAAATAATTTCGGGGAAATCACAGAATTTATGCCTGATAGTAATTTCCCGGATGCAGAAGAAATAAAGCTCATGCCCGATTATTCTTGGATCGACAAGAATGAGTTGGGCGATGCACTCGTTGCACAATTGGAAAATATTAAAAAGGCGGTCCGATCCGAAAATAATCCCTACATAAGTTTTTTCCCCGGAGTTCAGAACCCGGATTTTAGCGGTGAAAAGACTTATTCATTAATACAATATCCTACTGAGCAATACCGTCTTGTAGCCTTATTTAGATATTGGAATATCATCCAATATTATTTTCCCAACCGGCATTTAATCGATGATAACTGGCACGATGTTTTAAGGGAATTTATCCCACAATTCTTATCCGCCAAAGATAAATATGAATATAAATATTCGGTATTGGCACTATGGGCTAAAATAAAAGATTCCCACGCATTTATCGCTAAATGGGATAAAGTTTTGTATGAAATTTCCGGATATAGAAATAATTCAGTACCTGTAGGAATCAAATTTGTAGAAAACAAAGCAGTAATAACTGAATATTTTAATCAAGACTTAGGTAAAAAGACGGGATTACTTCCCGGAGATATAATTGAAACTATCGATGGAGTCAGTGTGGAAGATATTGTAAAAGAAAGGTTACCCATAACACCAGGTTCTAATTATACCACACAATTACGAAATATTGCATCCTATTTATTAATGAGTAACAATAACGAAATACAAGTAAAATATAAAAGAAATGACCTAGTTGAGACTAAGACAATCACCTGTTATAGTGACTATTCTGTTGATCTTCCTTATATAGATGCCATCCAAACTATCGATTCGGATATTACCTATATTTATCCGGGGACGATTGAGGAATCAGACTATACCCCCGATAAAATGAAGAAAATTCTAGAATCTAAAGGTATGATTATCGATATGCGCTGTTACCCCAACATTTTCATGGTTTTCAGTTTCGGCAAATACCTAATCCCCGAACCTACTCAATTTGCAAAATTCACGAATACCAATTATTCCTACCCAGGTTTATTCACTTACCGTGACGGAGATATATTAGGTGAAACCAATCCCGATTATTTCAAAGGTAAAATAGTTATCATAGTTAATGAAGAGACACAAAGTCAAGCCGAATACACAACGATGGCATTCCAAACTGCCCCCAATGTCTGTGTGATAGGAAGCACTACCGCTGGTGCCGACGGCAATGTCTCAACAATTATTTTGCCGGGGAACTTACAAACATATATCTCCGGCATAGGGGTTTATTATCCCGATGGAACTGAAACTCAGCGTGTAGGAATTGTCCCCGATATAGAAGTAAAACCGACTATCGAAGGGATCAGAAATGGAATTGACGAACCATTACAGAAAGCCATTGAAATAATAAACAGTGAGTCCGGAATCAAAAACCATTCAGCCGATAACGCGATTCTGTTATATCCCAATCCTGTGACTGAAGGATTTTATATAAAAGGCGCCAATGTTGCCAGTAGAGTTTCAGTATCAGATATGCAAGGGAGAACGGTATTCGTTGGGAATGTAAGCGATTCTGACGGATACGTAAATATAGGATCACTATCAAAGGGAACCTATATCGTAAGAGTCGAAATTGACAATAGAATAATACAAAAGAAAATTATCAAGATGTAAATTCATTTTAAGCTATACAGAAATTACATTAAAAACACGAATCAATTATCAAACTATCCATAGAAAAATGGTTTAGAAAAATTATAAAGCATGAATTAAGAGGAAGCTATCCATTAAGGAAAGCCTCCTCTTTTCAATATACTTTCTTCTAGTGAATATTCACTTTAAATACGGAACTGCATCCGTCCATATCTACTACTTTTACCAAATAGATACCGGCAGGTAAACCGGAAACAGGAACTCCTTGTGGAGTGCCGTCAGCAGTCACGCCCACCAATGTACCCGTTACGGAATACAACGATACGGAAGCATCTTCAATACCCTTCACATGCAGATAGCCATTGGAGATAAATATTTCCGCCTTTTCTCCGGCTATGGAAGAAATGCCTACAGCATCTTTGAGCTTAAACGCAGGACTGATAGTCTGCATTTGCTGATTGCCGGCTTTATCCGTCAGTGTTATCTTTAAGTCATACCACCCCGATTTAGTTTCCCCTTTGACACTTTCCAAAGAACCTCTGTAGAAATAACCGAAAGCTGGCATGCGATAAAGCTCAGGAATCTCCGTAACAGGCAGTTCTTTCCATTCATCATTCCCGTAGGATGAATAGAAGACTTCCGCATGCTGCTCTTTGCAATCGAAATAGAAACGATTGTCAGTATTATGAAAGTTGAAGTCACCACCTGCAAATTCCAAGACACCATCCGAAGCTGTTTCAAAACGGTCTGTTATCAATCCGGATGTATTCTTGAAATGCAGCATTTGAAGCGTAGGTGCCGTCCAATCGTCTTTCCGCTGATCATACAATATGCGGGTGACATTCTTTCCCGGAAGATCATCCACTCTTACGTTCGCGTTTACAAAAGTAAGATCGAATTCCCCATCAGGATGCTTCTCGGAAGCCCAAGTATAGGTCAGGCTATCAAGTTGGGCATAATCCGTACAAATCTCTTCACCATTATATTTGACACTCATCTCCAATGGAACATAATCACTCATTCGTATCTCACCCAAACGGCCTATATAACAACAAGCTAATCCGGACATTTTCCCTCCTACATATTCATCGTAGGAATTTTGTGCCATAAACGCATTTATCGGGCAACTATTACCGTAGATGCCGGTTTTTTCCGGCTGCATATAGGAGAATGCAGGATGACCGGGATATTCCAATATATCGCCTTTCTCTTCCGGTACTTGAAAAGAGTAATTCCCATAGGCATCATGCCCCTTATTCACATATTCCATACCGTTTTTAGTCATTATTACAGGTAAGCCGATCGTATTGGAATAATAATAGGAAGTATCCCGCCTTATACTACCGTCTCCTCTTTCCTGAATTTCAATGACCATCCGTCGATAGTCTCCGTACTGCGGCATCACCATAATATCCATCCTGTCTTTATCCAAATGACCTTCTTTCATGGCATCCACATAAAATTTTACTTTATCATCCTTTGATAAGATTACCGAATTCGTAGCACCGTCCCAACCACCGATTTGTACACCGTCAAAGAGGTCGATCGTTCCAAATCCGGGAATATGTCCTCCTTCTGTATCCATTCCCAATGGAGTAGATTGAAACGTATCTTCATACAAGATGTAATCTTTAGGATCGTTTTTGAGTACCTTTGATTCCGTGCCTTCCGTCCGGAATCTATTTACATAGTAAACCCCATCTTTTATCATCACGCGAGATTGCACTAATAAATACCTGTCACTGAGATCATTCACGAAAAAGTCCCAGCCTCTTTCCCTCTTCTGCGAGCCTTCTTCGTCCACACCTCCATTTCCAACCATTGTGCTTACCGCCCCATAACCTTTCAGAATAAAATAACGGCTAATAAGCATCTCGTCAACATTTCCCTCATCCAGTACTTCATAAGACATGTTGTCGTCCGATATGCGCCATAAAGGTAATCGCCACATCTCCCCGTCCGGATTGTAACCCTCCACCATAATATGGTTGGTAGCATCGGATGCGGCAAACACAATGGTGGTATCTTTGGAAAGCACCACTTGCTCCTTGATAAGAATAGCTATGCCGCCCGCATCCCCCTTTTCACCGAATCTCCAAAACTCGGTAGCCAAATCATACATACCGACGGGCACAGAAAGAGTAATAGATTCATTTTCATAATCATAATAATCAGTAGCATCATTTTCAGTATTATAAATCATGAAACTATTCGGAGTAAACCACTCTTTATCGTATTCAAAAGAACAGGTTACAGATACTTCACCGGCAGCACGGGTACGTACCGCACTTCTCTTCTCGGGAATATACGTTTTGTAGTCCCCTCTCTGTTTCACCTCATATTGCCGCTTATCTTGAATGGTTTTCGGCTTCAAGATGTATTTTCCTTTATCAAAGCGCTTTGGAGAATATTCAGTAATCACCTGCGCTTTCACACTTTCTCCTATCAGGAGGAACAAGCCGGCTATTGCCAGCAGATAAAGTAGTTGTCTTTTCATAACCGTAATATTTTTATGAGTTTTGATACGCAAATATAAGTTTCAGGAGGTTTCTACCATTAAAATCGGAGTGGACAATTGGGGGACAATCTCCTTTTTTTCTAAATTTGCGGAATGAAATGGTACATTCTGATCATAGTATGCAGTATCAGCCTAAGTTTATCGGGTAAAAATTGGGAGCCTGTCTACCAACCTTTTGATTCCCTTACCAACTTATGGGAACAGAGCATGGGGAGTTCTGCCGATATCGTCCAGAAGCGTCAATGGCTACGGGAGATGTATGCCATTGCCCGTGAACACAAAGCACGCCCGGTATTCATGTGGCGAGCCATGCATTGGGAAGCCTGGCTATTGCAAAAGACAGATCAACCTGATTCCGCCTTTGCCGTAACTCAAAGAGCCTTGAAGATGGTAGACACCTTGCAATATGAATATGATTACAAGAGATTGCAAAAGATTTGCATAAACCACCACGAAAACAAAGGCGACTATCTTGCAGCCTACAAAGCATGCAAATCGCAACTAAGGTTTTATGAGCAAATAGGCGATACGCTCAATATGGCCAATATTTATGTCTCCTTGGGAAACATGCTCAACAATTTTCATGAAGCAAACAAAGCATTAGTGTACTTGCAAAAGGCGGAACACATCTACCGGAGCATAGGAAAAACCGCGAATGTCACCGGAAACCGGCTCAACATAGCCAACTCACTCTATCTGGCGGGTAGACGAAAAGAAGCAGTCGATATGCTTGAAAACATCCTTACCACACCCATAATCCGGCAAGACACGGCCTTCCATCTTCAGGTACTGGCATCCATGTGTTCGTATATCGAGAATGACGAACGCGGAGAGAAATATACACGGGAGGCCTATTCTCTCGCACAGAGTTACGGCAAAATATATCCCATTATCAAAAGCAGCATCAACATGGGAGCCATATTCTTTAAGAAAGCGAATCCGGACAGTGCCCTCTACTACTACCGAAAAGCATGGAATTATCTGCAGAAGCATGATGACAATGAGATTCTTTTGCCAACCCTCAACGGGATAGCATTTAGTTTCCGGCAAAAGCAGCAATGGGATAGTGCTTACATTTATCTCTACACGGCCGGCTTTTACCGGGATTCGCTCCAACAGGTCAACAGCCTTTCCGAAGTACACCGCATCGAAAGCCGTGCAGCCATCGAACGTTATGAAGCAAACCTGCTACGGCAAAAGGAAGAAGCCCGAATGCACAGGATTATCCTTCTATTGATCCTTGCATTGGTCTCCGTATTGGCAGCCGTGAGTTGCTACATCTTCTGGACACAACGTAGAAAAGCAATCACACGAAAACGGATGCAGGAACTCGAAAACCGGGAATTAACCACCCGACTGGAAAAAGAACAACTTCAGAACAATTACTACCAACTAGAGATTGATTCGAAAAACAGGGAACTGACCTCCACTACCCTCATGCTGATTGAAAAGAACAAGATGATGGAAGAACTGATGAAGCGCATCAGCAGCGGGGGAGAAACCGGAGAAATCGGAAAAAGAACGGTACTCGAACTGAAAAGCCAGATTAAAGCTCATGCCTGCCAAGAAGATGAATGGCAATTCTTCCGCATCCATTTCGAGCAGGTACACCCGGGCTTTTTCAATAAGCTCAAAAACCTCTGCCCCACCCTCACCGAAGGCGAACTAAGGCTCTGCGCCTACATACGTACCGGAATGGAAAACAAGCAAATTGCCCAAATGCTGTCACAACAGCCGGATACAATTAAAAAAGCCCGTTACAGGCTCCGTAAGAAAACACCTATCGGACAAGAAGACTCATTGGAGGACTTCTTAAGAAGCATTTGAACGAGGACATATCAAGGAAACCAACCGATACCTTTTCCCCTGAAACAGATTCGTTCTCCCTATTGAAACGATCATACCATACTACCGAACAAGAAGAGTCTCAAGCCTTATTGTTTTCTTATCTGAACTGAATAACAAAAACATGGGGATGTTTATTGAAAGAACACCCCCATGTTTTATACTACAACATCCGGATGTTTTGATAGACAACATCCGGATGTTTTTTACATCAAGCTTGGATAATATGTAGCTAACCTATTGTATTATTACACTTTAGCCAGCCGTATTTCATATATTCCAAAAGCATATCTAATTCCTTACGATCAACTTACAGTTAACGGTTCCCACCGAAGTCATTACGCGAACGATATAAGTACCATTTGCCAAGCCGGGATTCATCCGGTATTCCGGTGCATTGATATCATCGTGACGCTGCAATAGCTGACCTTGCAGGTTGTAAATGGACACTGACAGCATAGCGGCATCCCCGGTAGTGATCGTTATTTCACCTGCCGTAGGATTCGGGTAGACAGACAGCAGCGTAGCAGTTACCGAATGGATACCGCTCAACTGTTTATTCTCCACTTCCTTCGTGCAAGCATCGTTTTCAGCATTGGCATCGTCTTCGAGCAATGTAACGGCAACTACCGTGTATTTCTTATAGGCTACGAATTCATATTGTGTCGGGAATGTATAGACAATGGTTTCACCCGGCTGGATGGTTTCATCGATCGTTCCCAACTGAGGCATCGTGCCAATGGTATAACAAACCGGAATCCGGCTGACTGCCGCCTCACCAAAGTTCTTGACTTCAATGGTCACATCCTGAATACCTAAATCTTCACCGGTTTCGGGAGAAAGGATGGTAATCACACCTACATCCTGTGTCAGGCATTTCACGGTCACGGTGCAGGCATCATTATCCGGGTTTACGTCATTCGGGACAGTAGTGTAACTCTTGATCCGATACTCACCCGCTTTCTTCATCATTACGGCATCGGCAAAAGCATACTCAACCGATTCACCGGGCTTAATACTTGGGACAACCCCCGTCACAACCTGGGCATCCGGGCCGTCCGTACCCAAATAGGTGACTTCTGCCATAACACGCACGTCGAACAGATCGACTTCACTATAATTATGCACAGCTACTTTCACTATTTCAGCCTCTGTGAGAATAGCATCCACCGGAGACAATACTTCGGTCACTCCGGCATCGAAATTCTTGTGAGAAGAAGCTATGGACGTTTCCAGACGATTGTTTCCTTCGTTGACATCATCCGGAAGAGCCGTTGTTATCACAAAATGATACGTATCCTCGTCATACAAGTCTACTGCTTCATCAAAAGCGTATTGGATAGTCTTACCATCGGCAAGAGGTCCGGCAACTGTCCCGGTTAATGTCTTCGTATAACCGCCTTCGGTTGTCACCACACATTGCACGGGAATATCCGTCAGAACCCCTTTGCCTTCGTTCTTCAAAGTGATTGTCACCACCTCTTCATTACCCAGCAAACCCGATTGGGGAGCATCCAGACTGACTACGGCAACATCCGGTACGGGGAGGCTCTTGATCTTATACGTTACCACATTATCATCCGGTGTGAGTTCTTCGGCCACATCTGCCGAAACCTGAATGGTATATTCACCCGGTGCATATAAATCTATTTCGGGGAACTCCATCGTATAAGAGTCATTATTGTTTGCCGATATATACTGTGAATAGAACGAGCGATACTCTTTATCACCCACCTTACAAATGAACGGGATGCTTGCCAACGGAAGTTTGCCCTTGTTCTGGAAGGTAACCGTCAGTTTCTCCTTAGCGGAATACACGGCATCTCCTTTTGGAGCGGTCACTTCCAGTAACTGGACTTCGGGCTTCTCCGTCACTTTGCGGACAGCGAAACTTGCCGAGACGGACAGTGAAGCAGTCTTCCCAAGCGGTGCGAAGCAGATATTATAGTTCCCATCTTCCGGGACAGTAAAGTAACCCAAGTATTGTGCCCCCTTAACAATCGATTCCAGACGGACTAGATCGACTTTCTTATCTGCTGTAGCATCATAGGCATAGACCTCGACCGCTGCAGTATCTCCTTCAATCACTCCAAACCGGAAATCGAGGCTGTAAGTGGTTGCCTTCTCAAACGAGATACAAGGAGTAGCCACAAGGTCGTTCGCCTCAATATCCTTGCTGCCTACGTATTGGAAGCCTACTGTAGCATTCTTCACCGGGACAAAGCGACAGACATCTTTATTACGATTGATCACCGCCCAAGTGTCGAGTGCAACAAAAGGATTCGGAGAATAAGGTACGGTTTCCGGTTCCACATAGTTCAGATTCATCGTTTTCAGATTGTTCGTATTGTCACCGTCTCCTTCCGTAACGACCTCCACTGTAAGCGTCTCCGAATCCGAGCCGTTGAAGGTCAAATCACGATCAAAATAAATCAAGTAAGTATCATTCGGTTGCAACGATATGCCGCTATAATCACGTTTTACCTCCCCGATGGAAGGAGAATTGGCCTTCAAGGAGAATGCGGTGATTGCTTTCTTTCCTTCATTTCTGACAATGGCTCCCAGCGGGAAGTTGTTGTAACAAGATATGTTGGCAGTAGGCATCACTATCTCTTCCAGCGAAAGGTCGTAATCATAGGTTTTCGTGAAGCGGAACTTCCCTAAATAGATTTTAAAGTCCACCGGTTCGGAATTGACCACGCTGAATTCCACTTCGTAAATGCCTGTCTCGGTAACATCTGCCTTCAAAATCATCTCTTCATAATTGGCCCAAGTGACCGTGCCGCTCCAAATGCTTCCTGCCAATGTCCGTGTCTCCCCGTCCACCTTATACAGATTGACGGCAAGTGGCATACTGGCTCCGTTCTTTCCAACTTTAGACAAGAAGGATATTTTATACTGCGTCCCTGCTTCCAATCGCATCGGACGGGAGTTGAGCTGCTCATCCGAAGTAGGAATCGTAACAGTACTCCAATTGATGAGTCCACCGCCATAACTGTATATGTAAGTATTCAAATCGGTTTCCGAACTTGGATTGAACTTATAGTAGTCGGCATTCTTATCAACCACCGTCCAATAGTCCAGTTCATCACTCTTCTGCGATGCATCGCCAAAATTGGGAATGTAGGGTATTCCTGTTACCGTACTGACATAATCGATGGTTATGGTATCATTACCGGCATTCTGGTCATCGGGCAGCGAAGTCCAGACCGCTAAAAGATGCCTGCTGCTGACATCCGATAAATCGAGTTTACCGCCAAACGTGTGGGTCAGTTGCTCATTCGGCTCCAATGCCTTCCCTATGGTTTCCGACACGATGTCGCCATCGTTCAGCCGCAGGTTCACTTTCATCGTATTGGCAGGGATTACACCCAATCCCAAATTACGGACAACCACTTCCACCTCCTCGGCATTACCGAACAAGTACGGATGGTTGACAGGTTTGAGGATATCGACAATGCCTGCATCATTTCCCGATACTTCGCGAACGGCAATGTTATCCAACCGCATTTCACCGGCTCCGGGAGTGCTGAGGCAATTGAAAGCAAAATAATAAATCCCGCTTGTAGGTGCCTGGAAACGGGCAAGGTTGTTCAAAGTGTTATCCGCACCGATAGCTTCATTCTTCCAAATCTCCGTCATCGGATTTTCCAAATCTTTATCGGTAGCGGCATAAACTTTCATTTTATTGATGCCTGTGCCTTCGGTGACAGTATATACATCGAAGGCGACACTGTATGTCTTTCCACCTTCCAGATGAACAGGACGGGAGATGACGTAAGCATCACAATCTTCTTCAGCCCATTCAGGCTCTATGATCCAATAGAAGTGATTGCCTTCGACATTATAATCCCAGTAAGCTTCGTAATTATTCTCCATCGTATTCCACTCATCGGTACTGACCGTTATCGCACCGTCTTCCATCTGTATAAATCCGGGAACATAAGGAATGCCTGCCGTGATGTTTTCAATATAGGCAATCAATTCATTATTATCCGGATTCTCATCTCCCTCCATCCTTACTCCGGCTTTGAGGATAAACGAAGCAAGAGACATACCTAAATCGGCTTTCTGCATGAAAGTATATTCCACCGTTTCACCGGTCTTGACTGCTTCTTGGGGGACGTATGTCTCAACAACCTCCGGTTGGTCATCAACTTGATAATAAAGGTCGATCGAAGAGATGGGTTGGCTTCCCTCATTTGTAAACTGTATGGTGACCGGTTCTTCCTTGCCGAAAGCACCGGAAGTAGGCCGTCTTTCGTCTGTTGAATAATTGACAGACGTTATTCCGGGTTCTATCGCAGAACGTTCGGAAACAAAAACACCATCGACATAACCTTCCAGCCCGCTTGGATTTGCACTTTCGGGGACATCGACATAAAATTGCAAACGGACTTTCCCTCCGTCGAATTGAGAAGGAAGAACGTATTTATAAAGATTCCATCCTTTCACGGTTTCCGTACGCGGATCGTCTCCTTGTTTAAACAAATCCACCCAAGTAATCCCGTTATCCCCGGTCACCCGGAAACGGAAATCGACTCCTCCACGCAGACAGTAGTAAAGGTCATACCCATAAAAGCCTATCTGCAAGCTTTGTTTGCCGGACAGGTCTATTTCGGGAGAAGTAAGTGTCAGTTGTATGTTTTTAGACCTAAGAGATAAGACAGCAGACGAAGTACTCGTCGCATCAATGTCGGTAAATGAATAAGTATCATTTTCGGATATCTCCCATAAAGTCAAGTCACCGGCAGCCTTATTCTCTTGCTGCCATTTATTGAATACATCTTCATTGTCGAACCCTTCCTTAAAGACGGGCGAGCCAAAATATTGCGCATAAGAAGCCACCCATGCAAGCAATACAACAGAAATAATCAAAAATCTCTTCATAAATCTCTATTATTAAGATGAATATATTAATCGATAATCAATTTGCCACAGAAAGTGCCCTCGGAAGTCTGTAACATAAGCAGATAAATGCCGGAGGAGAGTGTCGGAACCGTATAGGTGTGTTCGTTCATTCCCCCGTCCAAAACAGTCGCACCGAGATCGGCTACACGCTTTCCTGTCAGATCGAGTATAGAAACGGAAGCATTCGCAGGGGTATCCACCGCCAATGACATAGTGAAACTCTTTTGCCCCGGATTATAACGGATAGAGAACTGATCTTTACCATCGGCATGCGTATCTGTTATAGACGAGCCTTTCCCGATTTCCACATTTTGCGCAAAGACCGACAATGCATTGTCCGACCATGCAATTACGAATTGCCCCGATAATAAAGCCAACCCGCCACGCCCTTTATCACCGGCTGCATCACTGATGGTAACATTGCTTTGAACTACTTCACCGGTGAAATCTATTTTGGAATATTCCACAGTGGCTTGGTTGTAAGTGGATGCATTTCTATAAATCACCAAAATGCCGTCTGCCACCGGAACCATGCCATAAATCGCAAACTGGCTTGCCACCACACCGGAGATCTCTTCTACGTTCCATTCCAAGTCACCATTCTCATTATACCGGTTCAAAACCATGTTTTTCGCGTCCTTTGGTCCGCTGGCACAAGCGGCATACAGAGCTTTTACGGAGGGATCGAAGCAAATAGCGGACAAATCTTCCAATAATACACCCTCTTCTTCATACCTCTTATTTCCTTGCGAATCGACCCTCTGAACTTTTCCTGCCACTCCGAATTGTGAAACGGCATATCTCCAACTCGTAATGATTCCATCGGCACCGTCACTGATTACGGAAGGTTCAGCCGTTGTCTTCACCAAACCAGAATCATCGATCAGTGCTTTTTCCGCCCACGCCTCTTCACCGTTGGCAGTATATTTCATAGCCAGATAATTGTTCGTACTGGCTTCATAATAAGTAGCGATAATGCCATCGGCACCGGAAGGAGTCATATTGAATATCCCATTGGCACCGGATAAACTAATCGAACCGCCCCATGCCTTGGAGCCGTTCTCCTGCAATTTCATGATTTGTACATCGGTACGACCTCCTACCATATTCTGGAAGCCGACCAAAACATTATTGGACTTGGTGATACACACATGAGGATTCAACCCCGTTCCTTCATTCTCCTGTAATAAGGGCTTCCCCGCTTCTCCCCACAATTGTTCTCCGGTCTGGGATATCTTATATACATAAGGTTGCCATTGTGAATTTCTCGTATCACAATTTACAATAACGGCACATCCATCCTCCGTCACAGCAAATCCATAGCCACTGCTCCATGTAGGCGTAGGTTGCTTCGACACATACATCCCACCCTCTTGCAGTAACGCTTTACCGTCTTTATCTAATAATTGTAGTTTGATATACCCGTTCTCATTTTCCCAAGATAGCCATGAAATAAAGACCTTGTCATCCGAAGTCTTCCCAACCTGCACTAAATCCAAAGCACCGAAGCCGGATTTTGAAATTAATAGATTCTCACTTAAGTTTTCATTCCATTGGGCACTCGCATTTAACATGCCAAGAAATGTAAACAACACAAGTAACATTGCACGGTAAAATTTGTCCATAATCGTTTGAATTAAGAATTATAGCACAAATATTACGATTATTAATTAAAGAATCGCCTCAATTTGCAAATTGAAACTAATTTGTGGCGATAAAAGTGGTATTACTATAGTTTTTACTGGCTATTCTGACTTCTGAATTGCTGTGGGGTGAGGTTTACGTATTTCTTAAAACTCCGGTTAAAAGTGGCTTTAGAATTAAAACCTGCCTCAAAAGAGATGCCGAGAAGCGTCAGTTTCTCCGAACCGGGCATCCGAATGATCTTTTTCACCTCTTCTACTCGGTATTTATTGATATAATCGAAAAAAGTATTGTTCAGTTTATTATTCAGGACAAGTGAAATGTGATAACGGGGGATCCCGATCGCCTGTGAGACATCGTTCAGGCTAAGGTTTTGGTTCAGATACATTTTATCCGTTTCCATAGCATGAACCAACTTCCGTATCACCTCATCGCAATAACTGTCTTCCAACAAGATATTTTTCTTTTCTTCCTCAGATTCATCTTCTATCTCTATCGGCTCCACATGATCGATAGAAGGCAACAGCGGTTTTGTCTGCGCAAACCGCGTGGTAACGAATAACTCCCGCTTCACGAACAGGTAATAGGAAATAACATAGATGCTTCCACCTACCAGGAAGAAATGGATGTCGAAATAATAATCCCGTATCAGATTAAAAGCATATAATTTATCCCCTATCGAACCGAAAAGCCATATCACAAAAATCAATAGAAACAGGTTCCTCAACCAATAGAGGGTAAGATGATCGATGTTAGAAAAAGCCTCTTTCACCTGTTGATGGTATTTCTTGATATAAACCAATGAAAGTCTAAGGTAAATGATCCCTTGAATAATGGCGATGTTGTCTATCAGAAAATGAACCACCCTGAAATAGAGTGTAGGCGGAGAAGTCATCAACTTGATTTTACCTTCCGCAGGCAATATAATGAAAGGGATCAATGCCAGAAGAGCGAATAGAGCCGGCAGAAAATGCAAATAGTCCGTTTTCTCGAACCGGGGTACTTTACGGCTCATGTATTTCACATACAAAAAAGGAAACACAAAGAACAGCAAGAACACTACGTTACCGAACTTCAGCAAGAAATGATGCGCGATGATGTAATCGACATCCTGAAATACCGTATACCGGTAGTAGCACATGGTTCCCCATACCAGAGATACCAATCCAAGCAACCTGTTAGCTAACTTGTTTTCAGACAAGCTAAACAAAGCCACTGCTAAAAGGATGCTCTGTACAAAGCAAACCATCAGAAATAATTCTTTAAAGCTCATTCAAACCGGATCTCTATTTGTGATAATGTGTTTCTCTCAGATGCACAAAAGTACAAATAGTTTCCAATATTCATGAAGATAACATCCGAAAAATGGAGAGAATGGGTTTCAAGACAACAAATATCTGATGACAAGACGGTCTTTAACACTGAAAAAGATGATAATTATCGTATGGTTACAGTCAATGGTGTATGTAGTTTCTTTGCAAACTCAGATATGTACCGGTTCCATGCCTCAGTCGTTTTTATATCAGCTTTGTCCCAAGCAGCACCCCAATAATAAGTATATTCGGAACCCGGTTCGTAGTCGCTTATTGCCAGTACATGACCATCGGCACCGCCACGCAGCTCTTTTTTCTCTTTCTCGGAAAAAAGAACCACTTTTGCCTCTTTCACAGAGGCAGGGAAGACGGCTCCTACAAAGATTTTTCCGTTATCATTGTGTACATTATCAGTCGGATCGACATAAGAGATATAACCATTGGCAGCATCCGCTACCACGGCACCATCAGGTTCGTGAAGTACGATGCCAGTAGCAACCGGAAGGACTTCCTTCAGATTTGTATAAGAAACCACTGTCTTATTCATATGTGAGCCTGCATCCAAAGTGATCATACGAGTCTCGATGACGTCAGAATCTCTTTTAAGGGTCAATGGATTATAAACCAATTTCACAGTGAATCGCAACGGGCCATTGTCCAAAATATCCTGAGTAGCGTAACAATAGGGATAGACAATGGTATCGCCCAGCATTAAGGCAGATGCACCGGCACCCAATGTAGGTCCCACTTTGTAGCAATCCAAACCGTTGCCATGATCGACATGGTATGATATAGAACGGTAAAGTTCTTCGGCAGCTTCAGGATCTATCTTTCTAAGTTCCTCGATCTTAGCTCTTGCCTCAACATTCAGTTCATCGGCATAACGGGCTTCTACCACAGGTTCCGTTGTATTGTACTTCGTCCAAATATCATAACCGAAAGCACGTTCTCCGGTTGTTTGCAGGGCGGGACCATAGGTACGGAAAGCTACCAAATCGTTCTCCCATGCGACATCGTCCAGACATTCGGGATAACAACGTCCAAATGTTTTTGTTTCAAAAATAACCGGTATCCCCGGTTGAATGGTATAGACCGCTGTTTCATTTGCCTGAACCGTAACCGGAAAAATAACTTTCTCGTCATAAGTAATCTGGTAAGGGATCTGCTGCCCGTCAGCATCCAATACAACTATCTGCGAGGTATCGGCCAATTGGAGTTTGGAATTCACATCTCCCATGGATACTTCGACCATTTCAGCCGCGCGTTCGAATGCGGCAGGGTTAGTCACCGTCACGGTAACCGTTTTGTTCTCATTACAGGCAAAGCATATAAGAGCAATTGCAATAAAGAATAATAGTTTTTTCATTCTTTCTTTTGTCATTAAACAGGATACGAACCAATAAACTGGAGTTCCACAAACTTAAATAAAGGCTCAAAAATAGAAAAAGAAAACGGTATAACATTTCTTTTCGGCCTTTATTATATATCAATATGATCTGTAAATAGTTCACAGAGCTTTTATTCAGCAATCCAACTGTCTCTAAAAAGAGAAATCACCCTCATTACAATTGTAACAAGGGTGATCTCGTAAATACAAGGCTCTTTAAACAGCCTTCAATCAAAACATCAAAACAGCTTTAAACTATTCTCTATATCTAATATTACTTAATGACATTGATCTTAGCCGTTTTTTCGACACCATCCATTCGGATACTCAAGATATACATGCCAGCTTCCAAAGAAGATACGTTAAGTGTTTCCGTCTCAGAATAAGCCACTTGCTGTCCGGCCGTATTATATGCCTTAATAGACTCTACGTTGCCTCCTTCTACTTTCACATAGCTTGTAGCGGGGTTCGGGAATACGCGAATCAATGCCACTTGGGCATTTTCGATACCATCCAGCATATCAAGCGTAAAGAATACTGCGTTTCCTTTTTTCTCGCCAACTACCGTATAAGTAACATCTACATTAATCCGGTGGGTATCATTGTCTTTTACACCGAAATCATAAGTAAACTGAGTATCTGTAAGCAGAGCATCGTTCTTCTTCACACCGTCAATGCGCACATTATAACCTTCGATCGGAAGTTTACCTCCTTCGCTGGCGCTGATCACCATACCGATCATCCAGTTACCTGATACGGAATTCGATGCGAACACAGAGTTGAATGTCTCTCCTTCATTCGTTGAATACAAATCCGATACTCCGATAAACGGAACAAGACCGTCATGTCCGATCGGAGCTTCTTCCGGAGTCACATCGAAACAATCCAGAATCAGGTCATAATCTACTCCATCCTGAATGGTAAACGGTTTCTCCAATACAACAGTATTCCACTGGTTAAGGGTATAATTTTCAACATACTGATTGCAAACTTCCTTTCCATTTTCATCAATCATGAATGTAAAATCAGCATCTGTCAACGGATAAAAACGCAATGCTTTCACCTCATAACCGGCATAACCTTCCAATTTATTCTTATCATAGACAGCTTTGACCATGTAATTATAATTGTTCTGCTTAGGTCCGGTCAGTCCACCTTTCATCGCATCACCGGAGTAAGTAATAAATGTTTCGTCATTATCAATAGGAGCTTCCCATTTTGCAATAATCTTAGAATCAGAATCGTCTGACTTGGTGACATTGACACTTAAGATTGATTTATAAACTTTCTCGTTTTTCTCAATTGAAAGTTCAGTAGCGACTTTGTCTGAAACCTTTCCGTTGGCATAAGCAGCTTCTACTTCATAAGTATACGTACCGTCCGGTTGAGCAGCCAAAGTATAGGTGCATTCCTGAGCAGAACCAACCTTTGTACCGTTCACATACACATTATACTGGTTGACTTTATCAATGTTTTCGTCCACATTCTCCGGTGACAAAATCATACTAATGCCCCATGAAATGGAAAAGTCATAGCCATTCTTCAAGGATTCTTCATAAAGTGAATAGAAATCTTTTTCTCCGTCCTGACGTACTAAATCACTATATCCCGGTACAGGATTACCATATACCAGTCCCATCACATTATAACTGTCCGCTTTTGAGGGTACGGCTACTTTAATTGCTATATAAACATCCCCATTAGCCGGAATGGCTACAGCCTTATTCAGTTTAATATTATTCTCCTGTCCGTATTTCAACTCTGAAGTTACTTCTTCAGAATGGATCAACTCATCGTTATTATAAATATTGATTGTCCATTTGTCTTGACGAGTCATCGGATAGAACGATACGCTAGTAATCTTATAGCCTTTGTACAATGACATCTCCTCCTGACCGTAACGAATGGCCGATTCGAAAGAAACGTTACCACCACCAAAGCCAGTCATGTCTTTTCCAAGCTCATAATACTTCTTAGTAATAAGATTGCTCATCGGTGCGCTCCAAAGCAAATATGCGTCATTCAATCCACGCTGTCTTGCAAACAGGTTATAAGGTGACTCGATCTTCTTATCAACAAGTGTAATTGTCGTTTCCTCAGATTTTACAGATTCAGTATCTGCATACACTGCGGTTACGGCATAATTATAAGTTTCTTTACTCAAATTAGAATCGACAAAACGAGTATCTGTCAGAAGAGTAGTGTTAACTTTCGTCCCATTGCGATAAACATTATATCCCTTCACTCCTTCTTCGTTGGCCAACGGTGCTTTCCAAGTCAGTTTAGTTGCATAAATACCATCCAACTGCTCACATTTGAGCGTAACCGGTTCACGAGTCGTAACATTCTCATCCAATTTGACGATCATTGGACGAGCATCATAATTTGCATCATAAAACATCATTGCAAATGTTTTGCCATCTTCTGATATTCCCACACACGTTGAAATAAAATAGGAACCTTCAAGCTCCGGGTTAGGAAGAACGATGCCGTCTTTCGAAAAGTCAACTCCTTTTTCTTTCAGATAATCTTCCAGTTTACCGGTTACTCCATCTTTGTAAATAATGGCATATTGATTAGAGCCGAACTCACCAGTGGATTCATAACCGACAATTGTTCGGTCATTTGTCATAGAATACAGATCAAAATTCCAAGTGTCATCAGATAAGGAAGGGACTTCTGACTTTTCTCCTGTCTCCAGATTATAAATATTCTGATCATATAAAACTAGCTTTTCATCGGGAGAAAGTGCTTTTGCAGAACGCCAGAAATTTCCATCTTCTTCCGGACAGAGGTAGAGTGGTTCCTTTCCATCCTGCCAAAGAACCGGAACACGTGTACCGGCTGAAATCTTAGTATAACACCAACCACCGGCAACTTTACCGTCATTGCTGACTGTTAAAACCGATCCTTCGTACCCATTATCAAAGTTCTTGTAAACCTTGCCGTCTTTCCATACAACCGGTGTAAGTTTATGATCCTTAGAGTATAAAGCTCCACCTATGTATTCACCATTACGGCTGATGCAATAAGCCATTCCACCGTAATCGGGATGATCAATGATACCATCACCAAGTGTTTCAAGGAGATGCCATTTTCCATCTTTCCAATATCCCGCTGTAGCAATTGGTGCTTTATTCACACTAACTTCCTTGCTGGGGAATGTTCCGACAACAACTCCATTATCCGAAACTTTAAACGCGGTAGTTTCATCATTTCCTTCACTAAGCAAATTAATCTCATTGGTCATTAGATTCCAGCGAAAAGCAAACATAGCAGAAGCCCCGTTACTAAAAGCTCCACAAGCCCATTTTCCGTTTGGTGAAAGACAGGTTAACTGGTAATCTGTAATTCCATACATTATTAACGGTTTAGATTGCGCAAAGCCACCGATTGTCAGCAGCAGAACAAATAACACCAAATAGCATCTCTTCATAATTCGTATTATTAAAATTAATATAACATTATCTTTTGTGTAATATAAAAATTCAATTGGTTGACCTTCATCAGGTAACAACCCTTATATTGAGGATACTGAACCGTAACAACGGAGGATTCGGCAGTTCCTGTCTGTCTCTCGACCACTCTCCCATCCAAACTGATCAGTTCGATGGTATAGGGTGCCTGATCCGCAAAACGGATATTATAAGAGGTACCACTGTTTTTGAAGACTGCAATTCTTTTCTCACCATTCCGGGCAGGCTCCCCTATTCCCGAAACCGGAGAAGGAATATCTGAACGAGTGGCATTCAAAACTACTCCGGTAAGCGTATTCATCACAAATGCAACTGCAAAAAGATTATCTGACTGAACAAATTCCTCCGGAATGGTCAATGAATGCGTAAAGTCATAATTCGTTCCGGTTTCAATCTGTTCTGGCAAACTGCTTTCCACACCTTTGAAAGCAGTACTACCTTCCCGGCATACATTATGATATACCTGTATATCTCCCGGAATGCTATAAGGCAAAAAATAGTATTCACCATTCTGTAACAGAGAGGAAGAATTCTTTTGGACTACCCCTTGCACACTCTTTTCAATGATGGCATATCCAAGTTTGTATAATCCGGAAGCATTATCGTAAGCCTTTGCAAATTCAGTTTGTGTGTGAATAGTCAGAAGACTGTTATCCTCTTCCGAACGTTCTACCTGCATATCGATTTTTGCAGTAGTTGGCGCAAGCAAAGCTTCTTGCAAAACCTGATCATTATTCATGGAATTCTGCACATAGTCTTTCATGCGATTGTAGATGAATGAAGGATAACCCTGCAACCAACGGGATATTCCCGTCAGATAGGGAGTACATTCGATAGGGTCGTAGGCATGAACCTCAAGAACAATAGCTTCGTCATGATACCTGTCCTTCAACCGATTCGATACAGGAATAGCTGTGGGGCAACTATTACACCAATTTGCTGTCGCCTTTTCCGCAAGCAAAGTACGTGGGTAATAAGAGCAAATGATACTATCCTCACAGAGGGAATAGATACTGCCATCACCCATCTCAGCTTCTAACTTATAGCCTGACACTTCATTTACAACCACAGGAATCTGAAAGTTAAACTCAACCTCCTCATCAGGTTGTAAAGAGACCTTTTCATAAACTTGACTATATGTATCCTGTGCCGTTATACAATTTATCTTCTTTAATTCAACCGGTTTTCCCGTATTCCGTATCTTGCCATGTACGGGTGCCGTACCCGTATCACCTGAAAAACGCTTGGATTCATCGGTCGTTTCAAAAGCAACATCCGATAAATCTCCTACATAAAGATTGTCTATGGCTAAGATAAATTTCTTCTTACTGGTACATACGAATGCTATATGTACATTCTGATGGGCATATGATGCCAAAGAAACCACGTGAGTCTTCCAATGATAACTTTCCTGATCTATAGAAAGTAGTTCCTTAAAACTATCAAGAGCTGTCCCTGTTGTCGAGATCATTACTTTATAGTTTTCCCTATAATCATAATGGACAGACTTCGCCTCCCATCTCAAATAAGCATTCTCCGAGTTTAAGTGTATACCCGGGGTGATCATCCAATTGTCCGAAGGAAGATCATAATTACAACGTGAAAAGCTAAAAGCAGCATAATTACCTTTTTCGTCTATCTGGTTTGCAGACCAGCTACCGCTCAAATCAACTTTCTGGTAAACGCTGGCATTAACAGGAGTTTCATCATTGTCAATCAACGTAAAGTCATTGGGAATCCCACTATCGAAATTTGTCTGAAGATATGTATTGCTTTGTCCATGTACGGTCAAACAAGAACATACCGCAATAATACTTAATAATTTTTTATTCATAAATCAGGGATCTTTTGTTTAGAATCAAAACAGGAAGAAGAAAAAGAGTATGTCCCATTTCCGGACATACTCTTAGAACAAGCATTCAAAAGTTATTTAATCAGTTTAATAACATATGTCTTACCGTCACAAACGACTTTTGCCAGATAGATACCTTTATCCAATGTAGAAAGATCGACCGTCTTCACATTCTGATAACTGTTCAATACAGCACCATTCAAAGCAATAATTTCAACAGAAGCATTTTCATTATTGATTGTTATCTGGTTACCGTTTACTTGGATAAGATCATTGATTCCATTCTCTTCAAGACCTTGGATATCGGAAATAGAAACAACTTTCGGCTCGGATTTTACTTTACCAAACTTGAATATGGATTGGATGGTAATTTCTTTACTTGTTGAAGTTTCTGAAGATGCATCACCAAATGTAACATCATAGCTAGTTGCCGTCAAATCTTCTTCACCCAGATTTTCAGGCATTGCAAAGCCTTTGACAAATACATTATATTTTTGGAATCCTAACTCAGCAGGCAAATTTTCAGGTTCATCCCAAGCTATTTTTACTTTATAAAGTCCATCTTCCGTGACATGAGAAACATAGTGTATGTTTGTTACAGCAGGTAATTCAACATATACCTTTTGCTGTGCAACATTGGAAACATTGAAAGCTTGCTCTTCATCCCCCAGTTCGGAAAGCAATATAGTTTGTACGAAATAGTCATAAAGACCATTCTTTACTTCACGATCGACATATGAAATCGTTTGTGTATCCGGATCGTAAGCACCCTGATCAGACGGAAGAACGCGAGCTACGAACATACCGTGACGATATACGTCAAAAGCCATGCTGCCACTTGACGGAACATTCGGTAAAGTAAACGTTAGTTTCACGGTATTGATTTCATCAGGAACCAATGCTAAAGACAATTCCGTAGCAAACAATGAGCTATATTCTGAGGACTCGGTAACGGTATATTGAGTTTGGCCAATCCATTTTCCATCAGAATATGAAAATACCTCTCTTTTTATACGGTTCGGATTATCATCATCAAGCGAATAAACCGTTTTCTGATAGTCTTGCTCTTCGTATGTTTCGCCTACCTTCTTTACCTTTTTCTGTTCATACAATGTCAAACGACCCTCTTCGTAAGTCCAATATTCCGCCTTCTGCAAAGTCTCACCACTTATGTCATATTTTTTAGTACTTATCTTATTATTATCAGCATCATACGTTACATAAGAAAGACTCTTATAGCTTTCAAACGCTCCGTCACTTTTTATCGTTTGCGGACAGTTCGGTGCTTTGAAATCTGAATATTCATTAGACTCCATTACATAGTAATCTCCTTCGTACTCATCATAACGATCCGGATTCCATCTGATCTTCTTAACAAGATTGTTGGCATCATCATATTCATAAGAAATATACACACCACTATTCACAGTAGTTTCTTTAACCAATCGACCTGCATCGTCATATTCATAAGCAACCGTATCGGTAGAAGCTTTAAATGCAAGATCTTCACCATCATAAAGTCCGTATTGTTCAGAACTGGTTTGGATCAATTGTTTTTCATCATTGTAGATATAAGTAGTATATCTTGAAATCTGCCAATCACTTTGTCCCAATAGTTTGCCATACATACATTTACGGATCGGGTTGTTATTAGCATCATAATAGGTAACATTTCTTCCGGTAAGCTGTCCTTCTTCTTCACCCAAAATGTCTCCCCATGTTTCTTCCACACTTACTCTTGTCACGGGAACGGATGGATCGGGTTCATCACCACCACCGGCAACGCCATCAGCGGACGATGCGGTAAAACAGAGACCTACCAATGCTGTTTTCGGCAGTTTTGTTTCCGATACAGTCATTGTTCCTTTTGCAGGATCAATAGTAGCGAAACTTGCACCTGAAATGAAATAAAGCTTACCTTCATTAAAATCCGATGTATATGAATAGGAAGAACCTACTGTGCCGATCGCATGATGCAATTCTTTAGCTTCCTTTTTTACCGGGTCGATGAGATAGAGGGATACATCCATTTTACCATCCTCATTCTTTTCCAATGCCACACCGTACAATTTCTGATCACCGTCCGTAGCGATACCGGCAATCTGAACATTTGGAATATCAAAAACCGAAGTAAGCTCACCGGTTCCGGCATTGATCGATGAAAGGGTTGTGTAAGCTTCTTTACCAGAAACGTATTGAACACCATATAATACTTTGCTTGATGCGATGTAGGCCATGTCATCCAAAGTAGAATAATTGTCACTCAATTTAGTTCTCGCACCTGTAGCGAAATTCAATGTACAGAATGTACTTTCGGTATCATATTCCGACTTACACATTGCATAATACTTATCATCAGCGCTTGTTCCTGCCTGAACAAAAACAGCTTCTTCACCATATTGCCCGTCAAAAGGGTCTATCCTGAATACGACATCTTTCACCGTAGCAGGATCGGTAGTGTCGAAAGCAAAGACACATCCGTTAAACCCATTTCCTTCATCCCAAGAATTTGTCGTTTCTTTCAGGGCAACATAAGCAGTTGTCTGAGCTACCACATTCATTGCTATTCCTAATAAAAGAAGAGCAACACTAAAAATTCGGTAATCTTTTTTCATAATCCAATGATTCTTTAAAAACGCAAAATAGAATTAATAACCTCAATTGCAAATATGAACAAAACAATTTAATTTCTTGTCCAAAAACTGCCTCTTGTGGTTCAGAATCATGATTATGTATTCATAATGGAGGCAAAATAATAAAAATGAATTCGGATTAACTATTTGCCATTTCCTGATACATAGATGGGGTAATACCTGTCAATTCTTTAAACAATGTATTGAAATTACTATTCGACCTGAAACCTACACTTTGTGCGATCGCCTTCACCGTATAGTTTCCATAATTCGTAATATCCGTAAGCCGTAACCGTGCTTCTTTTATCCTGTATTCATTGACATAGCGGTTGAAATTTTTTCCATAAGTTTCATTGATCACTTGAGATACATATTTAGGTCTCGATTTCGTCAGTGCCGCCATCCTTTCAAGGGTAAAATCCGGATTACAAAATTCAAGTGTAGTGTCCATCAATTTATTTATAGAACTCAAAAGCCTGTCTTTCTGCTCTTTCGTCAACGAACTTCCCTGATATTTCGCAGGCATATCTTCTGTGATGTCGTCATCATCGACCATGTTGTCTGACACGTATTCTTCATTAGCTGGCAAAGTTTGTCGGATTTCTCCCTGAAGTTGTGCAATTTCAAGGTCTTTCTTCTGAATTTCATTCTGAAAAACCTTATAATGCTCCTTAGCTTGTTTTTCCGATTCAATGATCTCTTTATTTCGCATAAAGATTTCCCGGTAACTGTGCTGTAATTTTCGTTTTTGCAAGTATACGGCTATCAATAGAGAGACGGCTATGAAAAAAGCGACCAAAATGACATTCATTATTTGCTGTTGATTCTTTAAACGTACCTCCTTCAGCATCTGTTCTGTTTGCATTCCGGTGATAAACCTATTCAGACGATTCACTTCAAAGAGGAATTCAATGTTGCTGATGCTACGATACCCCTGCATACTTCGTATGGAGTCATTGATTTGCTGATATAATTTTGAATAATGGAAGAAACTTTTAATATCGTTCCGATGGCTATATATCTCCGACAATTCACGATAAACATTACCTTGAACATCCAATAGTCCCTCTTGTATGGCAATATCGGCACATTTCTTTAGGTAATATTCAACAGAATCATACCTCTGCATATCACTAAAAGCTTCCGAAATGTTATTTAATGCCGAACAAGCATATTGGGGGGGCAATTTTAAAGAGTCGGCAAGCCACAACGCTTGCTTTTGGTACTTGACCGCTTGGCGGGGATTACCTTTCAACTGACTTATCCAGCCCTTGGCTAAGTAATTAAAGATACTCTTTACAGAATCTTCCTTTTGCAACTGCTCACAGAGATCCAAATAATACTCGAGGTTTTCACTATCACGCACATTACTGTACAAGCCAAGCAGATTATTCAGGATTTTTATTTTCAATTCTTTGTCCGATGAGCTTCTGGCACCGTCATAAGCTTTCGTATAATAGTCCCTTCCCTTTTTAAAATCACCGAATACAGCATAGACGTTCCCCAAATTATTATAAATACGTGGAAGTTGCAAGCTGTCACCGGATTCCTGACAAATCTCGAGTGCCTTAAAATACATAGTTTGCGCCTGTACATAATTGTACATGACATAATGAATATTGCCGGAGTAATGGTAAGCATGGGCACACAGACGTTTATGAGGTGCGGGCATCTCCTTCGTATATCTGCTGCTTACAAGTGTATAACAAATCAATGCACTATCCAAAACCTGCTTCTCATAATATTCATCTCCATCAGTAATCAATTTCTGAGATGGAAGGAATTTCAATAATTCATATATTTCATTATATTTATCAGAAGACTGACCATTGGTACTTACAGCAATCAATAATCCAATGAATAATGTAAAAATTGTTCTCAATGTTTTATTCTATTTGGTTACTAAAAATAGACATAGATATATTTACAACCTATTAATTGAGTTTATTTTTAACGTTTTTTCTATTTATAAAAATCGCAAAAGCCATTCATAAAAGGTTAAAATCAACCCTTCTATGAATGGCTCCAACCAATAATATACGTAAATACCTATTCGATAACCACTTTATGAGTACTCTGCCATTTACCAGCGCCTATCTTTATGACATACATTCCTTTAGGAAATGACATTTGCCCAAGAGACACTTCTTCGGCAGCATGTACAGACGGAATATGTTGCATTTGTACCAATTGACCATAAGCTGAATAAATCGCATATGAGACTCCGGTTGCTTCCCGAGTGAACAATAAATTATATTCATTTTTCCCTTTATTAATGAGCATTACAGGCGGAACTGTTTCAGAAATTTCCTGAATAGACGAAAGCTGTGATATAACCTCTTTTATGCCATTCCATGCATCAATTTTACCGTATCCCCATGTTGAATTGCCTTCTTCGGGAAGTACGCCTGTATGGGTATCCCGAAGAGCTGTTTTTTTCAAGATATTTCTTACTTGTTCGGGGGTCAGTTTAGGATCTGCCTGCAACCAGGTAGCCATAACTCCTGTCACCACAGGTGCCGCCATCGAAGTTCCCTGCATATACGCATAGTAGTAATTGGCATCATTCCATGTACCATACCTTGCAATGTCTAGATTGCCCAACGAAGTATCGTGTGATGACACGGCAGAAACAATGTAACATCCGGGAGCTGTAATCTCCGGTTTTATGCGCCCGTCGGCCGTTGGTCCCATACTTGAGAATGATGCTATGGCATCCATTGTCTCGTCCAGTGTGAACGTCTTATCCGATCCTTCTTTCTGATAGGAATTTCTGCTGACATACGCTCCTACCGATATAATCCTCTTACCGGTACCTCCTATCTCTGCCAGCGAGGAACTGTTATCGCCATCCGCCCATCCTTCCATATCTTTGGAAGTCAATGCCAAGTATGTATCATCCGCCCATATATTAACGGAACCTGCTGCATGAGGAATGATCTCCATCCCTAAAGCATATCGCGCACGCAATCCCGTAATCTGAGAAGAGAACATAACATGCGGTTTATCGTTCAAAGGACTGATTTCAGAAAAGACAAGTATCTTTCCGGATGCTCCCTTTAAGGTGTATTCTTGTGGAGTATCTTCTACGGAAGACATATTTATGGTAACAACATCCGCCTTTTTCTGATTAGAAAGATCATAGGTGAATATTTCAACACTAAAATCAAATCCGGGTTCACCCCATATCTCAACATCTCCCCCAGCTTTGTCTGTTGATAAAGTAAACTTAAAGTCCACAAATGTCCTCAAGGGATCGTCTTGTGCCGAAGTAAACGTTTTACCAGTATGAAATTTATCCCCACCAAAGTTTCCTACGGAACCGACCAGCAAACGTCCTTCCCCTTGCAATTGATCGGCAATCACATCAAAAGTGGAAGTTCCGTCATGCGGCCCGGACTGGGTCCCAAGACTCATATTTATGACACACGGTTTATCGACTGATTCGGCATATTTATAAATGTAAGCTATCGCATCCGAAAGGTTTACATTGTTATCCGCTTTCGTACCCATACTGACCAACACAATATCGGCATCACCGGCCACTCCATAATAGTCATTGCCGAGCTTGTCCGCTCCTGCGGCAATTCCCGCCACATGCGTACCATGAGAATTGGTTGTCACATCTCCAGCGGCACTCAGGATTTCTTCCTGAGTCTTAAATTCACCTCCATAGCTGAACCCTTCGGGAGCGGTACCTTCCGTATAGTTTTGCTCCCACACACGTTTAATACGTAACGACTTGCGTTCCCAATCATAAAAATCAGGATGGGTATAATCAAAACCGGCATCGATAATACCTACAACGACTCCTTTTCCGAAAAAACCACCGGTTAGACCTTCTCCGCTTTGTACCTTATCTATGCCGACTGCCGGACGGACTTTATCCATCATCGGGTGAACGGGTACTGCCACTTGTATGTAAGTAACCTGATCGAGTGCCGCAACATCCTGAATACGGTTGGAAGGAATCTGAGCCGTAACAATATCCGAGAGGTGCAGATTGGTTTTCACACCCAGTTCTTCAAGTACGGATAGATCCATATCCGGTGTAACATGTATATAAGCAGACACGTATTCTACCGTTCCGGCACGTGTAGCATTCACTTCACCCGACTGGTTAACCAGATACTTCTGCGTATATGGTGATAATTTGGATTGCCCGGACATCCCCAAACAACATGCTATTAAAAGAAATATAAAAAGTATTCTTTTCATGATAATCGGATTACTTCATTATAGCGACTTTCTGCGATACAACTTCCCCGTTACAAACAGCACGGATGATATAAAAACCTGCGTCCAATGTGAATGACTCCACGGGGGCATTCCAACATCCTACTTGATTTCCTGCCATATCATATACATCCAGTTGGCTGTAATCTCCTTGTACGTTTACCCGGCCTCCATTTACATAGACATGGACAGAAGCTTTATCCGTGGAAGTTCCCTCGACCCCTACCGAACCACCTTTATCACTGAATTTTGCAATATTACTATTATATACCGTGCATCCGTTAGGGTCACTGGAATACGAACTCACAAAAGCAACCAGATACATATTATTTAGGTCTGTCGGAATAGAGTACTTATTCTCATAAGTAGACTTGATTGCATCGGGCAAAGTATATGTAAACTCACGTATATAGTCTTTCCCTTCTTCCAGCGTTACCGATAGCCCCCATGCACTGGTAAGGGCACCACGAAATGCATAACGATGTACATAACGATCTCCTCCACTCGACTGCATAGCGATCACAGAGTCCTGAACAACAAATACGTTCAGTGTATTTATATCCGCATCAGGCATAACGTATGTATGTACTTTAACCGTCGATTTCAGTTCACGGGTCTCATTATCAAATTTATTTTCTATACCGACAGATACGTATGGCTGTATCGCTGCGGCTTTGTCAATAGTACCTTCAAGGTTTTTATCCGAAACTCCGAAAATCGGCCCCAACGTTCCCAAATCCGAATTCAACATCCGATTGACCATCAAAGCCGGTGCGAAATAAGTACCATCATTGTAAAACCGGCAATATTCTCCATCTTCCGTCATAGTAAAACTATCCGGCTGGTATCCCGCGTGATGGAATACTTCCACAATCGATTCGGCAGTTTCTTCCAAAACACCCTCAACGACCCGGTGTCCGGCCGGACAATTACTACAGCCCTGCCCGGTAAAGCCTTCAAGCAATATGCGCTTTTCCATGTCAGACGGATAGATGAAAATAGTACTATTATCAACATTATCGCTCATATCGGCATCGACAGCACCATCAATATTCGTAACCGACATTTTTATCGGGAGTTTACCCGAAGCAAGAGAAATATATTCCGGCAACTCAAAATCGAAAGTTTCATTGGGAGCAATATTTATTCCGGTGAAAGAATAAGCCACAGGCTCATTGTCACCAATCTGGTAAGTCACATCAAAGCTCTTCACAGACTGAGTTCCAAAATTCAAGACTTGCCCTGTATACTTGTATGCATTTTCAGCCTTGTAATATCCACTCACGGAGAATGTCTTTAAGCACAGGTCAGTGAAAGGATCGACATCTTCAACCAGAAGATACAAATCGGCACATCCAAAGCCATTATCATATACGTCCACCCATGTATCACCCTCCGAATACGCCCAGGACGAGCCTTTTATACCCACACTCCGGTCGAAAGCCAAAGGACGGTAAGAAGTCGATGCCTCTAAGGTATATCCGAGATACAGTTCGGTTTCATCTCCGACCACATAAGGAGTATCGAAAGTAAAATCTTTCCAGTTGGTAGCCGCACCGCTTACCGACTGTTCGTATAGAGGCTGTTGTCCTAAAGCTTTGGTCAAAAAGAAATTCAGATTCTTCACATTACGTGTACCGAATACGGCACTTGCTCCTACAATTTTCTTGCCTTTAAGCAATTGTAGTTTCTCTTTGCTCAACTTGATTGCCAGTCCCTGCTTTTCACCGCTACCGATACGCAATCCATCCGACCGATTGAATTCACCGTTACTGTAACCTATCTTTGTTTGCGCAATAGATACAGCTGAGCATACTAGTAATAGACATAAAACCGTAAAAATCTTCTTCATACATTAAGTGGTCTTTAAATGAATATATAGAACATTATTTTTCAGATAAAAAAGAGTTCTGTTCTTTTTGCAAATGTAAAATTAAGATCGTCTAAAACACAATTTAGAACATACGTCTTTGTACATAATCATCTTTTTGAATAAGTTTTTACCTATAAAAAGCCTCTTAAAGACCTACTTAACCGTAAATGGCATCCGGATAGGAGACTTTTCAAAATGACACTTTGCATTTTCATCACCCTCAGAATGCAGTATTTACACCCAAACCTCCGATGAAATATAATTTCGGAAATAAAAAGCAACAATTACCTGAGCGATAGCTTGATATAAAATTATGGACACTTCTAAAAAAGTAAAACAGTCTCTATTTTGCCATCACCTGCTTTGAAAAAGCTAGGAAATAAAGAGCTTATTCGTAGGTTATTAATACTCTACCAGATAGATATTGCTTGTCAGCACGACAGGTAGCCATATTCCAGCCGTTGGATATAGCCATTCAACAGATGGAACATTAATAGCTATCAATTTACAAAGGCATTCAGATTGAATAATACGTGAACATATTGCATATTTATCCCCATTTCTATGCATAACACTTCTATTTAAGCCATTCATAAAACAGTGTGTTGTCATCAAAAAGAGGGAAAAAAATACTTTTTGAATTATAAATATGAGAATTATAGACTTTTTGGCATAAAAGGATAACTATTTTTATGAACATACGATAAATCTCCGTAACTTTAACCTCTGAGAACATAGGCACAATCGTTTGAATATGATTATTTCATTCTATATATTTAAGACTTTTATCACTATGTCCCTATTGTTCACAAAATAAGCATTATACTTATATCGAACTTGCATTTATTAAATACTGATTTGTAGCATTCATATATAGATATCATGAGCCAAACACGTTTTTATTATCTTGATTTATTACGAGTTCTACTGACTATGTTAGTGTTCTATCATCATTCTGCCATTGCTTTCGGAGCTTCCGGTGGATGGTATTACATTTCGAATGAGACAACTACCGGATTGACTAAAGGATTACTTTCAGCCTCCATGGGCATTGACCAAGCTTATTTCATGAGCCTTTTCTTTTTCATTTCCGCCTACCTGATGCCTTTTTCCTATGATCGTAAAGGAGGGAAATCTTTTATATATGATCGCCTTAACCGTTTGGGCATTCCTCTTTTGATCTATAGTTTTCTGATCAATCCTCTATTGGTATATGAGATATATGGAAGGTGGGGTGAGCCTGGATTTGGACCGATGTGGTTCGTATTTACACTACTGATTTTTGAATTAAGTTACGCTGTTTATCGTCATTTCTGTACGAAGCGATTAGTGCTGAACTGGAAATATCCCACAGTGGCAGGCATACTTGCATTTATAATAATAATGGGTATTTCAGCATTTCTTATTCGCCTTTATGTGCCCGTAGGAAGAGAAGTCCTGAGGCTGCAGCTTGCTTTCTTTCCTCTCTATATAGGTATGTACTTGTTAGGGATTGTGGCGCACCGTAACCATTGGTTAGATAAAATCTGCGTAAAGGACGCACTTCCTTGGTTCCTTATAGCTATCATCTTTGGGATTCCTTTATTATTGATCGTAATGAGCCGTTTCTCAGAGCAAATGGATAGTTTTTCGGGAGGATGGAATCTACATGCACTATTCTATGCGCTTTGGGAACCAATGATGTGTGTTGGTATTTCCTATTTCCTCTTAGCATACGGGAAGGCTCATTGGAACAGTCCGATGGCTCTAGTTCAGAAATTATCCATTGATAGTTATTCGGCTTATTTTATTCATCCGGTTATTGTAGTAAGCTTTATATTTATAATGGAGCTTTTACCGATTCCTCCTTTGATGAGATTGATACTGGTTTGTATAATGGGTATTCCATGCTGTTTTATTGTAGCAAAAGGAATAAGACGGATGCTGGGAATGGTTGGTGTGAAAATGTAACCACCCTTACCGAATGAAAACTTAGAAAGCAGATGTGCCAGAATACAACAAAAGCCGTTATTACTGGATAATAACGGCTTTTGTACTATATTGGCTGAAAATTAGTTGGACTACCAGGACTCGAACCTGGTCAAACAGAACCAAAACCTGTTGTGCTACCATTACACCATAGTCCAAACTTAAACACCGCTTTCTGTTAAAAAGCGGTGCAAAGATAGTGTTATGCAATTATATCTCCAAATATTCTGCAAACTTTTTTATTTTGCAATGAGTAAATAGTAGTTCTTCTTGCCACGTTGAACGAGAAGATATTTATCATCAAGCAAATCAGCGGTAGTAATTAGCTGGTCGAATGCAGCAAGTTTCTCCTTGTTCAAGGAGACTCCCCCACCCTGCACAAGCTTACGCATTTCCCCTTTGGAAGCAAACACGGCAGCATTGTCAACGAATAGGTCTACGGCTTTTACACCATCTGCTAATGCTTCACGGGATATCTCAAATTGAGGAACGCCTTCGAATACAGCCAAGAGCGTGTCTTCATCGAGTTTTCTTAAAGCCTCGGAAGTTGCGTTACCAAACAGGATATTGGATGCATCTACGGCTGCGTTGTAATCTTCTTCGGAATGAACCATCACCGTAACCTCCTTAGCCAAGCGTTTCTGCAACACGCGCAAATGCGGTGCTGCCTGATGTTCGGCTATCAAAGCATCTATCTCGTCTTTCGGCAGAGAAGTAAAGATTTTGATATAGCGTTCCGCATCCGAGTCGCTTACATTCAGCCAGAACTGGTAGAATTTATAAGGAGAAGTATATCTCGCATCGAGCCATACATTGCCCGATTCCGTCTTACCGAATTTACCACCATCGGCTTTCGTAATCAGCGGGCAAGTCAGTGCATAAGCCTCTCCCCCATTGGTGCGGCGGATCAGCTCGGTGCCGGTAGTAATATTGCCCCACTGGTCGGAACCACCCATCTGTAGCTTGCAACCTTTCTCCTGGTTAAGATGAAGGAAGTCATATCCCTGCAACAGCTGATAAGTAAATTCCGTAAACGACAGGCCATCGCGCGCTTCACCGTTCAAACGTCTCTTCACGGAGTCCTTCGCCATCATGTAGTTCACTGTGATGTGTTTACCAACTTCGCGCGCAAAATCCAGGAAGGTGAAGTCTTTCATCCAGTCATAGTTGTTCACCAACTCGGCACGGTTCGGTGCATCCGAATCAAAATCCAGAAATTTGGCAAGTTGCTTCCGGATACAAGCCTGGTTATGGCGCAGCGTCTCTTCGTCCAGCAGATTGCGTTCTGCCGATTTGCCCGAAGGATCGCCAATCATACCTGTCGCACCACCGATGAGTGCCAACGGCTTGTGACCACAACGCTGGAGGTGGCGAAGCATCATTACGCCACACAGGTGACCGATATGCAATGAGTCAGCTGTCGGGTCTATGCCGAGATAGGCCGTCACTTGTTCCTTCGCTAACAATTCTTCCGTGCCTGGCATTATATCCTGCAACATGCCACGCCATCTTAGTTCTTCTACAAAATTCATCGAATGATAGTATGTTTTAAATTTTTAATCTGGGCAAAAATACGACTCTTTATCCGAAGTAACAACTCTTAGCCATTAAAAAAAGCCTTTCCAATATTCCGCTTTCCTTGTGCAAGAAGCTCTTCATAGGGATATTGAAGTGTCTTTGCCGCCTGCTCATAAATATGATAAATGCTTTCGGAGCTTTCATCCGTCTCAAAAAACAACTTATCATACGGAATAGCACGCAATGCATCTTCGTTGTAACGGGCACCGAATGAAAGGGAGATGCCTTCCCTCAAATACTGTTCCGCCAGTTGCCGCTTCCCTCTGAATCCATGTACGATCCATCGATTGCGGGGACGGTATTTTTTCTTCATCTCCATCACTTCATTATGTGCTTTCACGACATGAAGTATCAAAGGAAGTCCGAGCCTATCCGCCCATTCGATTTGCCACTCAAAAGCATTTAGCTGGAGTTCCCAAGGCACATCCGTAGCTTTATCCAATCCTGCCTCACCGATTGCCACAACCGAAGGGGTATTAAGAACCACTTCTTCCACCCATCGTTTCTGTTCCGAAAGATTTGCTTCGGTCACATACCAAGGATGAATGCCTACCGAGCAATAGTCCACCCGGTGCAAAAGCGATTCATCTTTCGGCATACAATTCCAGATGGCGTTAAAAGGCTGTTCCGGAATGCGATGGGTATGTATATCCAGTATATCCATGGAATCAAGGGACAGGATCGTAACCGGAACCTCCCCAAGGATGGCAACGGAGAATCCGTCTCACTGCCAGATACAAACCCTTGAAAGGTCCGTGTTTCTTTATTGCTTCAATAGCATATTGCGAACAAGTGGGAGTATAACGACACGAAGGAGGAAGCATAGGCGAGATACACGCCCGGTAGAAGTATATGGGAATCAATAATATGTAGGCCAGAAGACGTTTCATGCCACTTTCTCGGCCATACGAGCTAAAAGTAGTTTCACTTTCTCCTCTATTTCAACCGAAGAGGTCAATTGATCGGACAAATATATAAAAGCGATTGCCAACTTTTGCTCTTTTTCCGTCAATAATTGTTTCAATTCTCCTTTATTCTTACGATAAGCCTCTCGGATCTGACGCTTCACCCGGTTGCGTTTTACCGCCCGTTTGAACCGCTTTTTGGGGACACTGACAAGAATGGAAGCCGATGCTTCCAGTGAATCGACCGGCATATATACCACACGCAACGGAAAGACTGAAAACGAACGCGAACTACCGCCCGCAAACATCTTCTCAATAACAATCTTACTATTTAGTCTTTCAGACTTACGCAGGTCATTCATTTTATTAATAAAAAAATTACGAATTACAGATCACTGTTTACGGAAATTATCGATGCATTCTATATATCCCTCCGTAGCTCGTAATCTATAATTCGTAATTACTTAATAACTATTTTCCTTTATTGTTTTCTTTAATAAACAGATCCAGAGCAGCCGTCATGGAAGGAGCCTGCACGGTAGGAGCCTCCAAATCCAAACGCAATCCGGCATCACGGACAGCTTGCGCTGTTGTAGAACCGAACGTTCCGATCTTAATGTTCTTCTGGTCGAAATCAGGGAAATTCTTCTTCAACGAAGTTACCCCGGCCGGACTGAAGAACACCAGCATGTCATAATCAAAATCCTCATCCTCACCAAAATCGTTACTTACCGTACGATACATCACCACTTCCGTATGCTGGATATTGTGTTTATCCAGAAGTTTCTTGATGTCATCGTTATGTACGTCAGACATCGGTACAAGATACTTCTCTGCTTTATGTTTCACAACAGCAGGAATCAGATCTTCTATTTTACCCGTAGCGCCAAAGAAAATCTTACGCTTACGATATTGCACATATTTCTGAATGTAGAGTGCTATCTGTTCTGTCACACAGAAATACTTCATTGTTTCTGGTATAGTCACACGAAGTTCTGTACACAAATGAAAAAAGTGATCAATCGCATGACGCGAAGTAAATATGACAGCTGTATGGTCAAGAATCGACACTTTCTGCTGCCGAACCTCTTTTGCAGAAACGCTTTCTACCTTAATAAAGGGTCTGAAATCTATCTTTACGCCATACTTTTCAGCTATGTCGTAATACGGAGATTTCTCTGAAGCAGGTTTGGGCTGCGACACAAGTACTTTCTTAATTTTCAACGTCCTAAAATTTTATTATCAATATATTGTTTAGTTCCCTCAACCCTTGATATAGAATCAAACAAGGTATGATTTCAAGGGCACAAAAGTACAAAATTAAAAGGAAAAGGGTGACAATATTGTTGAAAAAAAGCTTTATCCACTTATAAAACATCAGTATTTTAGCGAAAATTATTAGAAAAAGAGCAATTGTAACTAAAAAAACAATCTTCAAATCAAAGTAAACAAGGAATAAAACAAACGGGAAAAGGACAAAACCGAGATAATATATCAGTGTAGAATAGGATTCCAGCCATAAAGATGTTCTATTTTTGTCAAGAAACACCCACCCAAGGAAAGAGTAGAGTACCCACTTAAATAACACGTAAATCAAGCAGACCAAGATGTAAGTTCCAAGGAGGAGGAGAGGGGAGACTTCTTCCATCAGCCTTGGCTGTATATCATTAAAGTAGTTGAATATGCAAATGCCTCCCAAGATACAGGTTTGCAATACCAATAATAACAGATAACGGACATCAGATGCCGTAGAAGTTGCAAAGATACTGGTTCGCTCGCGATGCAAAATGAAGTCCTTCGCCTGTTGAGACAGAAACTTCTTGCTCCGTGCCAATACGAAAGAAGAAAGAAAGAAGCACGCCAGCAAAACCAGCGCTATTACATCGTCCGTGCGCGGTGAGTAGGGAATAGGCACCCCGTCAAAACCCGTAGCAAATAACAGCCACACACTCATATCGCAGCAAACTTACGAATGGAAACATCCCAAACGGGAATCGTATGAATCAACCTTACCGCCTCTTCGGGAGTAGTCGCCACATGCCAAATGTCACCGTGTTGACGGCGCATGAAATTTTCATCGATAGCACGTTCGAGCATCTCGAGCAACGGATCGAAAAATCCATTAGTATTCAAAATAACGATGGGATTCAGATAAAGTCCAAGTTGCTTCCATGTGATTATCTCAAGCAGTTCTTCCAGCGTACCGCAACCTCCGGGCAAAGCAATGACAGCATCACTCATGTCGGCCATCAATTGCTTGCGTTCGTGCATACTTTCTACTTCCACCAGTTCCGTCAACCCGGTATGATGCCAGCCCTGCTCTACCATAAATCTAGGTATGACTCCCGTCACCTCACCTCCATTCTCAAGCACAGCATCTGCAACAGATCGCATCAAACCTATACTGCCCGCCCCGTTGACCAAACGGATATGATAATCAGCAAGCAACCGTCCCAAATCGGTTGCTGCCTTAAAATATACTTCATCTATCTTCGTACTTGATGCGCTGTAGACACATACGGATTTTATCTTGTTCATATTCACTGTTCTCTAATGACTTGGGCACAAAGGTAAGAGTTTTTTAGAATATGAATATATCCTTGATTGCCGATTACTGCTATTTTCTTTCAAATCTTCGTAATAGATTCGCATGGAGTCATCTTGAAATACTTTTTGTATTCTTTACGGAAGTTCTTTTCACTTCTCAATCCGATCATTTCGGGTATCACGCTTACGGCATATTTCCCACTTTCCAACAGCTCACGTGCTTTTTCCATACGAATCCGATGAATAATACATTTTGGAGATTCACCCGTCAACGACTTCCATTTATTGAAGAATGAGGTTCGGCTCACATTAAATTTCTCAGCAATATGCTTAATTAGAAAATCTTCATTATCAATATTCTCCAAGATGAATTCTTTCACTTGATTGATAAATACATGATTGGCGCTATTTCCATTGTCAGCATCGGGAATATTAATAAATTTCTCTCCGAATATACTTTGGAGAAATGACTTCCGGAGCAAACGACTATTACTGATAAGGACTGACATTTCTATCTTCAAATCTTCAATATGGAAAGGGGTTAACAAATAGCTGTCGGCAAGGGAAGCTTGCCTTTTATAACGGTTATCAGTATCTACGCTTGAGCCATACAGGATAATAGGTATGACCGAAGTCTCCCTGGACGTTTTCAACCGCGAAGAAAGCTCTTCGCCACTCATCCCCTCCAGTACCGTATTGCTAACCACCAGATCAGGATATTCTTCTTTTATATAAGCAAATGCCACTGCACCGTTCACAAAACTTTTGATTAGATATTCATCTGATAAATGTGCCTCAAGATAACATCTGAAATCGTCATTACTATCTAAAAGAACGACTTCCGGTTTGTCCGAGATTCTTCTTTGTGAGGTTTTCCTGAACAGATTGTCAATATTATGTTCTGCGGGAGTTTTGGTAATACGGATAACAGAATGTTCCGATGGTCCAGCAGAGGGATTTATCACGGGAAATTGCAATGAAACGGTATGATTCTCTCTGTCTACAAGAATTTTCCCATTACACAATCCAATCAGTTTATGACAGAGAAGGCTCCCCACGAAACAATGTTCAAGTTCCACCGCATGCTTCAGCAATTGATGCTTTTTACATCTATAACAAGATATCAGTTTATGGTCTCCGGAGTCTGAGATCTTAATACTCCACGTATTTTCATTGATGGAAATAAACAATACGATATCCATTCCGGTTTCTCTGCAAGTGATTGCATTCTTAATGAATTTATCAATTACGGGAATGATTTTACTTTGATCGACCCGGACGCTGGCATAGCTGAAATCGGATTTGATTTCTAGAGTGATATGTCTACTGGCAGCAAATTCCCGCATAGCTAGCACCCTGCTTCTCAGAAAAGCTCCCAACTCATACTCTGTCAATTCCATTTCGGAAGAACAGGTAAACTGTTTCTTCAGAATCATTAATCTTGTCAGATGATCATTAAGACTGTTCATGTTACGAACAGACATGAAAAGTTCTTTTCGAATGTTTTCGGAGAAATTGCTATCGCAGGCTGTTTTTAAGAAAGTATGTACCAAAGTAACCGGAGTGAGAATATCATGGAAAGAATCCATGACATATTGATTTTGTTCTTTCAAGAGATTAATTTCTTTTCTCATTACAAGCAAATTGAATAGGAGCCAAAAGATCAAAATAATTCCTGCTGTCAGCAGTAGGATAGAATATAATTGGTTTGTAGTGTTTGTAACTATAATTACAAAAACAAGAAATAAAGTTGTTATTAGGTTCTTCATGTTCTATGGATTTTAAAATCATCACTTGGAAGGAACAACCCTTTCCTTTACTTTCAGATTAGTAAAAGCTATGATTTCACGATTGTGCATAGATAAACTCAGATATTATAATCCCGGAATTATGTAATAGAGGGCAATGTTCAGAGCATAAGTCCAGTATGCAGAGTTTAAATCCTAATGTTTTCAAATCAGTCATTATAGAATAGGGAGATTTCCTCCAAGTATAATAATCAATTGATTTGTTTTTATTGTTTTTTGTTTGTTTATTTCACATCTGTAGAAGATTGACTCAAGGAGGAGAACGTATAACAAACGAAACACGGTTGAAATACATATTGATTAAAGGATTTGAATGCTATAGATCATAGTATTCGTTACTGTTTACTTAATAGATCAAATAATAAAAATGTCACACAGCTAGTACAATATTTCCATATTTATTTGTGATGCAACGCATTAACTTATAATAAAATGGAACGATTACTTTTTCAAGATACCACAATATCCTTATGTATACCCTAAAAGCCGGATAGGATAAATATGGAAATTCTATGCCTAACATCCAGATGCCAGGCATCAACTTAAAAATGTGACATGTTCTTCGGGGAAATGTTCCACAGACTTCTCCGGTCTCTCTTGTTAAGGTGGGACTATAGTAGAAAGAGGAGAAACCGTTAAAAAGAAGTAGTTCTTACAGTTATTTTAATTCATAATAGCTAAAAGGGAGAGAGTGTACTATAAAGGAAACTCCGTCCCTTTTAGTATTATGAATACAGAATATAATAGATCAAGCGCTCAAAATATTATATCACTTTTTTCACAGAGCTATATTATTTTACCTCAAACCATCCATAAATATATCCATCATCTTGGTTGGATATTTTCAGCAGATAAACTCCCGGTGAATATGTACCAATGGCAATATCATATCGAATATATTCATTCACAAAAATAGGTTGGGAATAGATTTCCAATCCATCCTTCTCGGTGATAGAAACGGTTACATCACCCGTTACGTCCCAGAAATCAATTGAAATCTTTTCATTCTCAATAATTGCACTGATAGGCATAATGGGCATGGAACGATTATCTATATCTCTGTCGTCTGAGCCACCTTTCCATTCGTCCGGATCACCTTTCCAATGACTAATGAAAGAAATCTGACCGGTCCAAGCTATAAAACTGTCATTCACCTGCTGTGCCCTGACCATTCCACTCAAACAAACGAATAATAATAGAAAAAGTTTTGTTTTCATTTTAATCTCATTTTGGTTGTTTAACTGTGACAAAGATAGGGTGCATAAAGGACATTTCAAAAAACATAGCATGGACGTAGGGTATAATTATACAATACTGATTACCAATTAAATATCCATAAATAAAAGCTTTTGCATGGATTATCGAATCTTTCCGGCTCTACACTTTTGCAAGAAATCTTCCAAAGCTTCCCCTTTTAACATGCCTATCCGTTCTTTAATGCGCAGTTTATTTTTTGATAAGGTATGACCATCTTTACTTTCAAACAAAGTGACCACTTCTTTTGATGAGAAAGATAGCAGCAGAAAACTCAGAACTTTAATATCATGATCTGTCAACTGTTCATATTTATTCTTCAAAACCACAAGTACATTATTAAAAAGATTATTTACCAAAGTAAATATCCTGTCCCATTCTTCCAAGGTAAGATTATCAACTATAATCTCGCCACTCTTTAGCATTTTAATCAATACGCTTACATCCAGCTTATCACGTAACCTGTGAGAGTCAGCCATCAATTCATCTATTTTTTCATTCAACTTTTTAATCTTGTTTCCAGAAGAGACAGCTGAATCTGTCTTTTGACGTTTACACATTTTTATCTCTTTCCTATAGCCAGCGATTTTTTCATCATTCCTTTTCAATCGCCTGCAACTCTTCGTGATCTGCAATTTTGCATGATAATATTTCCTGTATAAATAATACATACAGATACCGAAAAAGAGTAAAAGTATAATGCTACTGAAAAATATCGTCCTTTTCTCCATTTGTAACTGTAAACTTTCCCTCAAAGACTTCTCTTCTACATATTTAGCCTGAAATTGAACCACAGCTTCTCTTTTATTCTGATTTTCGGCTAAATAATGTAATGAATCAGCAATTGCTTTGTAAGATAACGCCTCTTTATAATTATTCTCTGCTTCTGATAATTCAGACAAACAAGCGTATGCTTCAGAACGTGTCGATAAACTGGGGCTATTCATGCACATCATTATGTATTTCTTTGCTTCAGACACTTTTCCTTGTTTTTGATATAAATGTCCCAAAGTAATATAATGGTATAACTTTTTCCTTTCATTCGGTTCTTTATCTATAATATCTAAAAGGATCTTTTCAGCTTTAATATATTCTCCTTTTTGACAATATATAAATGCAAATAATTTTGCAGCAGCAATCTCAAGCCGAATAGGATTATCTTTTAGAAGTTGCAAACTCCTTGTAGTACATTCCAAAGCACTATCAAGTTCTTGTTTATAAAAGAATGCTTGTCCCAATGTTTGATATGCATATGCCACTCCTAAAGTATCCTTAGCCAAATAATTGAAATTTACAGCACAACGGGCAAAACGAATATACTGATCATAAAAAGATTGGTTTCTGTGGAATATGGCTATATTTTCAGACAGCAACCCCAGCAATTTGTACTCTTTAGCATCTTTCAGTGACTTATATGCATCTAAGTATATCTTCATCGCACGCAATTCATCACCACACAGTTGAATGATGCGTCCGTAATAATACATAGACTTACCGTATTGTGCCCAATCACCCTTCTCTTTGAAATAATGCACGGAATAGATGATAGAAGAATCAGTAGTCAAATCCATATAATTATTGTCCCGCGCTTGAGTCAGCAATAAATAATAACGGGCAAGAGCTTCCTCCTTCAATGCTGATTCTGAGATCGATTCTAAAAGACGCAATGCACTATCCGGCTGCGTTCCCATCAACCGTTCAGCACGTTGAAGAAGAAGATCTTTTGTATCCGGAATAAAATGACAGGAACCCATTGCCACTAAAACAGAAATAGTGAGAAACAACGGGAATAGACAGCAACTCAACACTTTCATCCAATTAACTCTATACTGATTTTATAAATAACATATGGCAAAAAATTAACGCTGTATCTCTGCCATACTAACTCTATCGCATTTGCAGCAAATATACATAATCCGCTTTAAGCAAAGAAAGGAGGAAAGAAGAAAACCGCCTTCCCCTTTAAAAAAAGAGAAAAACGGTCTTCTATAATAAATAGCTGTAAAGCTACGCTGATTACAAACCGAATGCGGATTTCACCTGATCTACATAATCAAGTTTCTCCCAAGTGAAAAGCTCAACCTCAAGGGTCTTATTACCTTCATAGCGGGACTCAAAATGCTTGGTAACAACCTGTGGCTCACGACCCATATGTCCGTAAGCGGCAGTTTCTTGATAGATCGGGTTACGCAATTTCAAACGTTCCTCGATTGCTTTCGGGCGAAGATCGAACAATTCATCAATCTTCTTGGCTATTTCACCGTCAGTCATGTTCACATGGCTGCGCCCGTAGGTATTGACATAGATATTGATGGGGCGTGCCACACCGATTGCATAGGATACCTGTACGAGCATTTCATCGGCTACACCGGCAGCCACCAGGTTCTTGGCAATGTGACGGGCGGCATATGCTGCGCTACGGTCTACCTTGCTCGGATCTTTGCCGGAGAAAGCACCACCCCCGTGGGCACCCTTGCCACCATAGGTATCTACAATAATCTTACGGCCGGTCAGTCCGGTGTCACCGTGAGGACCGCCAATCACGAACTTACCTGTCGGGTTGACATGATAGGTGATATGGTCATTGAACAGTGCCAGTACATCTTCATGATGGATATCGGCTATGACGCGAGGCATCAATATTTCAATCACATCTTTGCGGATGATGGCCAACATCTCTTCATCCGCCTTCAACTGAGCTTCTTCAGAGGCGTCGGTAGGTTGGATAAAGTCGTCGTGCTGGGTCGATACAACAATGGTATCGATACGTACAGGTTTTCCGTTATCATCATATTCAATCGTCACCTGGCTTTTTGCATCGGGACGAAGATAGGTCATCTGCCTGCCTTCACGACGAATATCAGCCAGAACCAGCAAAATGCGGTGAGCCAGATCGAGGGAAAGAGGCATATAGTTTTCTGTTTCATTGGTAGCGTAACCAAACATCATTCCCTGGTCGCCCGCACCCTGATTCATCGGGTCTTCACGCTCGACACCACGGTTGATATCGGGGCTCTGTTCGTGAATGGCAGAAAGTACACCGCACGAATTGCCTTCAAACATGTATTCGGCCTTCGTATAGCCGATTTTCTTGATTACTTCGCGTGCAACGAGCTGCAAGTCGATATACGCACTTGTTTTCACTTCTCCAGCAAGCACTACCTGTCCGGTAGTTACTAAAGTTTCGCAAGCTACTTTCGAACTGGAGTCATAAGCCAACAGTTTGTCAAGTACAGCGTCCGATATCTGATCGGCCACTTTGTCGGGGTGTCCTTCAGACACCGATTCGGATGTGAATAAATATCCCATACTAATTGAAAAATTAATAATTGAAAATTGGATGAAACAGGTGGAGACACTAGGCTAAGTAGGGATGCCTGACGGCACAGAAAGGAATGTTGTTTTAGCATTTTTTTCTGTGGTTGCAAGCTACTCAAATCTTTCCACATATCATTTCGGTTGCAAAGATAGGGATTATTGAGAAACTATGATTATATTTGTTAGAACTTTAACAAATAGAAAGAGATATGGCTTTTAGAGAAATTGTAAAAGTACAACCTTGGAAAAAGATTCTGGGGTTTACGCTGATATATCCAATTCTAGCTAGTTTCATGGATGTATGTTTTGAAGCATTTACTGTCAGAAAGGCTTTATTCAATGTCTTAGCAGGGGTTACGATGGCTCTGGTTATTTTCTGGAAGAGGAAGAAAGAATAACAGGGTTAATCTTATCATCCATCGCCTACATAACTTTACGGTGCTTTATGGTAGTATAAAGTATTGCTTTATTGCCTTTAAAGCGTTGCTTTATTACCTTTAAAGTCCTGCTTTATCGGCATTAAAGAGCTACTGTATCGGTGTTAAAGTATGGCTGTATCGGTGATAAAGCAGTTCCATGATAGGAATGAGGCACGATTGTAATAATTACAACCTATCTTATTCGTTGCTTTTAACGTTTACCTGTCTAACAGTTCACTCATTGTTTTATGAAACACGGGATGAATAAGATCCGGTGCAATTTCAACCAACGGTTCCATCACAAAGCGTCTTTCAGTCATTAAAGGGTGGGGGAGGACAAGCTCCGCTGTCTTTATCACTTCCTCTCCATACAAAAGAATATCGATATCGATCAGACGGTCGGAATACTGCCCGTTTACCGATTTATGAGTTCTTCCCAATTCCCTTTCTATTGCTTGCGTCTCATTGAGAAGCTGTAGGGGAGGCAGCTTTGTATCGGCACAGACGACAGCGTTCAGGAAGCTGTTTCCGGAAGAGAATCCCCAAGGCTCGGTCACATAAAAAGCGGAAAGGGAAACGATTTTCCCTATCCGCTCTCCGATTTTCTCTACGGCCATCCGCAGGTTCTGCTCTTTGTCACCTAAATTGGTACCAAGGCCCAGATATACGTTCATTATTTACTTAGCAATCGTGAATTAACTACTTTAGTCTAAAATCAGCATGGCATCACCATACGTACCGAAGCGATAGCCCTCCTTCATCGCCACGTGGTAAGCGTCCATCACCTGATCATAACCTCCGAAGGCGGCAACGATCATCAACAGGGTAGACAGCGGCATGTGGAAGTTGGAAATCATCGCATTGGCAACTGTAAATTCATAGGGAGGGAAGATGAACTTATTCGTCCAGCCTTCGAATTCCTTCAGGTGTCCGTCCGTACTCACCGTGCTTTCAATGGCACGCATCACCGTAGTACCCACAGCGCAGACGTTTTTGCCAAGGTCTTTAGCCCGGTTCACTGTCCGTACAGCCTCTTCACCTACAAACATCTGTTCAGAGTCCATCTTATGCTTCGTCAAATCCTCCACGTCGATATCGCGGAAGTTTCCCAAACCGGCATGCAAAGTGATATAAGCAAAGTCGATCCCTTTGATCTCCATGCGCTTCATCAACTCGCGGCTGAAGTGAAGACTGGCGGTAGGTGCGGTCACGGCTCCCTCGTTGCGGGCAAAGATAGACTGGAAACGTTCCGCATCTTCCTCTTCAACCGGACGGTTGATAATGGAATGAGGCAGCGGAGTCTCACCCAAAGCATAAAGTGCCTTTTTAAATTCGTCATGAGGTCCGTCGTAAAGGAAACGCAAGGTACGACCACGCGAAGTGGTATTGTCGATTACCTCGGCAACCATCGAGTCGTCATCACCAAAATAGAGCTTGTTTCCGATACGGATTTTACGAGCCGGATCGACAAGCACGTCCCAAAGACGAAGCTCCTCGTTCAGCTCCCGCAACAAGAATACTTCGATACGAGCCCCAGTCTTTTCCTTGTTCCCGTACAAGCGGGCAGGAAAAACCTTCGTATCGTTGAAAATAAACACATCCTTATCATCAAAATAATTCAAGACGTCTTTAAACATCTTGTGTTCAATCTGACCTGTTTTACGGTGGAGTACCATTAAACGCGATTCATCTCTGTACTTCGTCGGGTGCAAAGCAATTTTGTCCTCAGGCAACTTAAATTTAAATTGTGACAGTTTCATATCTATTCTTCTTATTACGTTAATTATCTTCTGTTATTTCTATCTCCTGCTCATCCATCCAGGCAGCAAACTGCATCGGGTCGAGGCAATCTTCCAGCTTCACTTCTCCCACCCTCGTCCGGATCAATCCTGTCAGATGGGCTCCGCTTTGGAGCGCTTCACCGATATCCCGGGCCAACGCACGGATATAGGTGCCTTTGCTACAGACCACACGGATTTTTATCTCCATCCGTTCCAAGTCGCATTCCAATAGTTCTATCTCATCGATGACGAGCAACTTCGGTTTCAGTTCCACCTCTTCCCCCTTACGGGCCAAGTCGTAGGCACGTTTGCCGTCCACCTTGCAAGCAGAGAATACGGGCGGAATCTGATGAATCTCGCCCAAGAACCGTTTCAACGCCTCTTCCACCTTCTCACGGGTAATATGTTCGGTAGGATACGTGGCGTCTATCTCATGTTCCAAGTCGTAAGACGGAGTGGTAGCCCCCAGTTGTACGGTGGCAATATACTCTTTGGTATGATATTGGAACTCTTCTATCCGCTTTGTAGCCTTCCCCGTACAGACAATCATGACTCCCGTAGCCAGAGGATCGAGCGTACCGGCATGGCCTACTTTCAGTTTCTTCACTTTCATCCTCCGGCAAATGTGGTAGCGTGCATGCCCCACCACTTTGAACGATGTCCAACCGAGAGGTTTATTAAAATAGAGTACTTCTCCTTCTTTAAAATTCAAAATATTAACGATTAAGTTTACTACTTAATTCAACAAGCTGCATACTATTGTCACCGTACCCACAATGGCACAGTAGATAGCAAAGTAGATCAGCTTGCCTTTCTTCACGATATTAATCATCCACTTGCAAGCCAGACACCCCGACACAAAGGCGGCCAAGAAACCGATCACCAACGAGAGGGTAGGGATGTCTCCCGTAACAGCTTCTCCTTTCATCATCTTCATGCCATCCAGCAAGGCTTCTCCCAAAATGGGAGGTATCACCATCAGGAAAGAGAATTGTGCCAGCTTCGTTTTGTTGTCTCCCAACAGAAGTCCGGTCGCAATCGTACTACCCGAACGTGAAAGCCCCGGAAGCACGGCACATGCCTGTGCAAGACCGATAATGAACGCATCTTTCATCGAAATGTTCTCCTTCTGACGCGGTTTCGCATAGTAAGAGAAAGCAAGCAAAGCAGCCGTCAGCAACAAGCAAAAACCGACAATCAACAGTCCCGAACCAAAAATCTCTTCTACATAATCTTTAAAGAAAACGCCTACAATTCCGATAGGAATCATAGAAACAAGGATATTGATCACATATTTCGTCTCACTGTTCATCTCCCATTTAAACAATCCACGGAAAATCCAGTCGATCTCTTTCCACAGTATGACAAGCGTACTAAATACCGTAGCCACATGAACCACGATCGTAAATGCCAGATTCTCTTCTCCCTGTATGCCGAATAAGGCTGATCCGATGGCCAGATGGCCGCTACTGCTCACAGGTAAATACTCCGTCAGCCCCTGAACGAGACCGAGGATAAGTGCTTCAAACCATTCCATCCTTACTCTTCTGTTTTGGTTTTAGGTTTACGCAGCACAGCGTATATCATAAAAATGAAACCCAGGAAGCAAACCACCGGTGCTACCCTGATTCTACGCACGCTAAAAATATCCGGTTCAAAAGTGGTCTCCGTCGATGAAGGCCCTGTCATAAGGATAAAGCCTATGATCACTACCGCCATTCCGATAGCCAGCAGAATGAAGTTAGTTTTGTCAAAGGCAAATTTCTGTTTATCAGCCATAATGCTATTTTAATTGTTTATTCCCGGTGGCCATGCTTTTCCTCGGACTGCACAAGCCGCAGGTACGTTAACTATTTCTCTATATATAATAAAGTGTACTCGCTTTCATCTTCAAATACCTGTTGATAGAAAGATATGCGCACATGAACGTGATTAAGACACCGAACAGCAATACGGAACCGGATACCAGCAACATCACTTCGGGAGTAATCACCCGGATCAGTTCAGGTTCGTAAGACACCAGCCAATATGCCGCTCCCATCAGGATGGCATCTGCTAGAATTCCCGCCAATATCCCACTCCATATATTCCTGCGAAGAAATGGCCTCCGGATGAAACTCCAACTGGCACCTACCAGTTTCATGGTATGGATGAGGAATCGTTTGGAATAAATAGCCAGACGTATCGTGTTATTAATCAGTGCAAAGGAAATCAATGCCAACACTACTGCCAACGCCAGTAGCACAAGGCTGATATTACGGATGTTCTCGTTCACCAAATCGATCAGTTCGCGCTGGTAAAGCACGTCCTGTATGTTGGTGTTCTTTTTGATCATCTTTTCTATCTTGGCTATGCTGTCCGAATTGGCATAGTCGGAATGTAGTTTTATTTCGATGGATGCAGTAAAAGGATTGTAGCCGAGGAATTCCTCCGGGTCCGTCCCCATAGCTTCCGTCTGCTCTTTCAATGCCTGCTTTTTTGAAATATACTCGGTCTCTTTGACAAACGGTTCTTTATCAAGCTTCTTCTGTAGTTTCAGTATATCCGACTCTTTCATGTCATCACTGATCAACACGGAGAAATTGATGTTTTCACGTACATAAATGGAAAGATTGTGCGCTCCCAAGACAAAGAACACGACCAATCCGAGCAACAACAACACCAAGGTGGTGCTGATGCTCGACGTGACAAATTGCATGTCGAAATAGGATACCGAATGATTTTTAACCTTGTTCTTCATCAGCGTTTTTTTCTGAATACGTAAATCATTGAACTGCTTCTCTCTTTCTTGCCCAGTGCGCTGAACCATCCTTTTGTCCCCGTCCACATGCCTTTCAGAAAGGCGAACGCGCTTCCACGGTGCTTCTCGCTCAACATCGATACATAGAAAGCATCAAAAGGCATGGGATGCCGTGCCGCCATGATAAACCCGTGTTTGGAAGCCAGTTGTTGGATAGTAGCCGGTGTGAAATGCCACAGATGACGGGGTACATCGTATGCAGCCCAATATTCACCATATTTCAGAGCATCATAAGAAGAGCAGTTAGGCACCGCCACAATCAGCACGCCTCTGTTGGTGAGAAGCTCATAGAGTTTATCCCAAACTTCATTCAGGTGTTCCAAGTGTTCCATGACATGCCACAAAGTTATGACATCGAATGATCCCGGTTCGAATTCGTATAAAGCACCCTCTTCTTTTACATCCAGCCCGAAATGCTCTTTGGCAAACAGACGGGCTTGTGCATTCTTTTCGATCGCTTCGACTTCCCAACCGCGTTGATCCATTGCTTCGGCAAAGTAACCGGTACCCGTCCCGATATCAAGCAGTCTCCCTTGTTTACGGTGAGATTCTTTGACCACCAAACGTGCTTTTTTGCCCAACATGTACTTACGCACCTGATGGTAAATAGTGTTCATGGCACCTTTTTTCGTATCGGAATGGGAAATATAATCGGGAGTTTCATAATAACGTCCTATTTCTGCTTCGACAGGCACCCCTTGGGTGAAAGTAAATCCGCAATCTTCGCAAGAAAGCAGGTCGAACTGTTCGCCCGATGCATAGAAATCCGTACAAGTCATAACACGCTTCAAGTGCGTGCCACCGCACAGCGGACAAGCATTTATAGTAAGTTTATTCATTGATTTTGCACCTAAATTAAGCATCGACTTGAGTCACAAAGCCGCACTTCACCCGAATTTGGTGCAAAGAAACAAATAAAAAGTGATGTAAGGGTGTTTCGTTAAGTTCTTTTAATAGAATCAAATGAAACAAAGAACACACAAACAGTCAATTATATCACTCAATTATTTTAAGCACGATTATAATATCCGGAGAGCTTTCAACTAAAGCAAAAGCATACCAACAAGTTTATTGAATTTTCATGAAAAAATCCACGTCGCCTTACGCCAAACTCCTTCAAACGGTCCTTGTTTAAATCTCTTCAGCCACCAATGGCAGAATCCCAACTGAAGAACGAACAGAAGGATGGCAACACCGAAGCTCGCTGTCGTACCCAGAACGTTGTACAAAGACAAACCATAACCGAAATAGATGAACGAACCGATAATGGATTGCATCAGATAGTTGGTCAAGCTCATTTTCCCATAAGGCACCAAACCATGCAATACTTTATGCACCGCTACAGATTGCCACAAAAGAACGAAGGAAGATACCAACACACACATAAAGGAGAAGTTACGAAAAGAAGAAACCACCGTATTCATCGGGGTAAACATCGCTTTATTAGGAAGTAGTTCCGGCAAAGATGTGGTTAGGACATAGAGTGGAACAAAACAGATGGCTCCGATTAACAATGTCCTGTACCAAAACACGCGATGCCCCGACAAATTCACAAATAAACGTTTCCTACCGATCAGCATCCCCAACAGGAAAAGCGAGGCAGTCTGAAAGAACCGACCGTAATCCCATGCCCACAACAAGCTGAACAGCTGCCCGTCCCACAGATTAGATTTTACCATAGCCCAAAAATCGGACTGCGCAAGATAGGGATACATACGTGCGCTATGCATGCGCCACACTCCTACGGGTGGCACATAATCGGGGTTCATCATCGCATAGAAAAACTTACCCAACTCCAAAGGTTGGAGCATCAGGACAACAGCCGCAATCAGCACCAACCGGTCACTCCATTTACAAGTAAGCACCAACACCACACCGATGATAGAATAAAGAACCAGAATATCCCCCGGGAAAAACGCCCCGTTGAAACAACCGATGAAAAAGAGCAGTAACAACCGCCAAAGAAAACGCAAGCGGAAATCTTTCCCTCTCTGCAACTGGTTATTATATTGAATAAAGAAACTGAAACCAAACAGTAAAGAAAAGATAGCATACGCCTTCCCCGAAAAAAGGAAAAACAGTGTTTCCCATATCCCTTTATCAAGCGCCTGCATAAAGGCAGATGAGGCCGGGGGGAAATTATAAAAATTAAAATGCTCGATGTTGTGCAACAACATAATAGCCAATACGGCAAAGCCCCGTAAAGCATCTACCACTTCTATACGGGACGATTTCGTCAAAAGGTCGTGTTTCATGTATGTGTTTAATGTGTACGTTTACTTTTATATCATCACTTCTTCTCCTTTCAGGGTCGCCGAACTGGCTTCCGTGATCCGGACATTCACAAAATCGCCTATTTTGTGAGTCCCGCGATTAAATACTACTACCCGGTTTTGCTCGGTACGCCCGAAGAGCTGCTCCCGGGAACGTTTGGAAACACCTTCCACCAGCACCTCATACGTCTTTCCGATACAGCGTGCATTCGACTCGGCCGACAACCGGTTCTGTAAAGCGATAATCTCGTTGAGACGCCGCACTTTCACTTCTTCGGGCACATTGTCCTCTAAATGTTTGGATGCATACGTACCGGGGCGTTCGGAATATTTAAACATGAAAGCAGCGTCATATCCACATGCCTCCATCAATGAAAGCGATTCCTGATGGTCTTCTTCCGTTTCGGAATGGAAACCGGAGAAGATATCGGTAGTCAATCCGCATTCGGGAATAATGCGTTTGATAGCAGCTACACGCTCCAGGTACCATTCACGGGTATACTTACGGTTCATCAATTTCAAGATACGTGAACTACCACTTTGCACAGGCAGATGGATATGCTTGCACACATTAGGCACTTGAGCTATCACTTCCAATGTCTCATCGCTCATATCCTTCGGATGGGAAGTAGTAAAACGGATTCTCACCTCCGGAGCTGCTTCGGCCACCGTCCGCAGTAACATCGGGAAGGTAATCACTTCGCCATTCTCCTTTTCAAAACGGTAAGAATTCACATTCTGTCCCAGCAGAGTGATTTCCTTATAACCTTTAGTCACCAAATCGGCAACTTCATTAAGGATGCTCTCCACATCCCTGCTGCGCTCGCGTCCACGAGTATAAGGGACAATGCAATACGTGCAGAAATTATTACATCCGCGCATGATGGACACGAAGCCCGAAATGTGATTGCCACAAATACGCGAAGGAATGACATCGCGATAAGTCTCGGTCGTAGAAAGATCGACATTGATGGCTTTTTCCCCCGCTTCTACCGAGGCGATCAGTTCCGGGAGGGTAAGATACGCATCCGGACCTACTACCAAGTCCACATGATGGTTCTCAATCAAATCATCTTTCACGCGTTCCGCCATACAGCCCAATACGCCTACGATCAGGTGCTTCTTCTTTTTCTTTAACGAATGGAAGAATTCCAACCGGTTCAGAATCTTCTGTTCCGCATTATCACGGATAGAACAAGTATTCATGAACACCGCGTCCGCCTCTTCCAAAGAATTGGCTACGGAATACCCTGCCATCTGCATCACAGAGGCAATCACTTCACTGTCCGCCACGTTCATCTGGCAACCATACGTCTCAATAAACAACTTTTTGTTGTCGTCAGCAGTTGCGGATTTAAAGTCCGCTCCCGTCAATTCATTCATAATTCAATCAATTAATATTTTGCAGATTATTTGCGGTACAAAGATAAGACTTCGTGGTCAATAACTGATAAACTGAAACAAAAATAACGTTTTAGGTTAATAACTCGACCTTATAAATATAATTAATGTTAATAAAGCAAACATTTTCTACCTTATATCTTGCTCCATTAAATTTTATTTCACACTTTTGTGCAATGAAAGAAACATTAGATTTTTTCATAGTTAAGGTTTAGGTTAAAAA
>OODP01000249.1_pt1 | contig 55412 bp, 45 predicted proteins | sample 1671011 | NCBI WGS metagenome assembly OODP01 (sample SAMN06348113, study PRJEB24527) | human gut metagenome | biome: human gut; feature: ankylosing spondylitis patient; material: feces | host: Homo sapiens | place: China | collected 2015-10
CTGTAAACGTATATAACAGTACTCCCAGCATCAGAAAAAGCAGAATGACAAAGAACTGTGAGATTCCACTGGTAATCATATTCTTCTGTGAGTCCCGGAAGTTCTTGCAGCTAAGATTGCGCTGCATCATATCCTGGTCGAGCCCATTCATGGCAATAACGGTGAATACTCCTGCCAGGAATTGCTTGAAGAAATATCGTTTGTCATTAACATCGTCAAAAAAGAATGTCTTGGAAAAGTCACTGTCTGAAATCGTACTAACCAAACCACTGAAATTCAGATGCAAGCTGGAAGCAATATAATAGATGCAAAGTACAACCGACACTACCAGGCAGAATGTTTTTAGAACATCCGTCCATATCAATGATTTCACTCCACCGCGGAAAGTGTAGAGCCATACTATAAATACGGTAAGTATGACATTCAACAGGAAAGGAAGATGGAAAGGTTCGAAGATCAGCAGTTGTAGCGTCAGGCATACCAGGAATAATCGAACGGCAGCCCCTAGCATCTTTGAAATAAAAAAGAACCAGGCTCCCGTCTTGTAGGAAGAGCTTCCGAACCTGTTCTCCAGATATTCATATATGGAAACCAGGTTCATACGATAAAAGAGAGGAACGAGTACAAACGCAATGATAATTTGTCCTACTATGAATCCCAGCACCATTTGCAGGTAAGAAAAGCTACTTGCCTGTACCATACCCGGAACGGAAACGAAAGTGACTCCGGAAATGGTGGAACCGATCATGGCAAAGGCAACAACATACCATGCCGATTTACGGTTTCCGACAAAGAATCCCTCATTGTCGGCTTTGCGTCCTGCTATATAAGAGATAGTGAACAGGATTATAAAGTATGCCACAATAGTGATAGATATAACGGCTGGACTCATATCTGCTATTTAAATTCGTTTGAGGATGAATGATCCGAATTAGTTTTTCTTTGTCTACAAAAGTAGGGAATTTATCATATATATGTATACTCTTACCTATTTTTTATTCCCGGTGTGCCTCCGGTCGCGTGTTTGGACGAACGCCAGTTTTTATTGAGCGAGGACAACTCCGGAGATTTCTTTTCAAGCGAAATGCCGGTTGTCTTTTTGTTGTCAGAATCGTGCATCTCATCTCTAAAACGGCAAGTATCAAAAGTTTGTCCTTTCTCCGGCTTCTCGCTACAGGAGAGTGCCAGATAGCCTCCGTCGTTATTAAGAGTCGGGAATCTGGATATTTCTATCAGGTTCTCTCCATTTACTTTATGTTTCCGAATGACCTTGCTGGTGTATTTGGTGAAACAAAGATAACCTTTGGATGGAATGGTGAGGGGAGTGGAGGAACTCTCGTTACAAAGAATGGTAGTACTGTATACTGTGCCACTTTCATACATTTTGTATAGATAAAGAGTTGGCAGGATAATAGTCTTTTCACCCGGATTATAGATTTCTACATATTCTGCACCGTCAGTAGCATTATCATACATTATTTCATTGAAAAGAAGCATACCTCTCACATCTTCCGGTAATTCGGGAGTGTCTGGATTATCTGGAAGGTCCGTATCGGGGTTATCGGGTGTTTCGTCGGGTGATGTGTTCGTTTCTACGTCATTAGACAACTGTATGTGATGGAACGTGAATCCTTTACAACGGGTTTTGGTGTAAATGCAGTATATACCGCAGTAGCGGGAAGTCTGTATATCGGTATCTTTTATCTGTTTTTCTTTTACGTATTCATTCTCGGATTCAAGCCGTGTCCAAAAAGTCCAGTAACCGTTATTGTCACATTCTACTTTTATGTATAGTTTCGGTGAAGAGTTTCCTTTCATCAGTTCTCTTCCCGAAGCCAGTAGTTTAGACTGCTCTCCGTTCTGACGATAAAGAGTTACATTATCTTTTGCTCCTCCAATCTGAATGTAATAGCCGTTTAAATTGCCGGAAAGAATGTTTGAGGAAGAAGTCAGATAAAATCGTGCATAATTGTTGGCGGAGGGGTTGAAGGTGAGGTGAACTCCAAATTCCCAACGGGTATTTTTTACAGAGGTAGAAGGAATGGTGACATAAGCTGTTCCGGCGTCTTCCTGCGGATCATTTAGATGGATTCCTTCTTTAGAATTGATGGTGAATTTGTCCATCTCTCCTTCCCAGGGAAGTTCGGGTGTGATAGTGTCTTCTCCTTTTAAATCTCCCTTTTCTTCGTCATCAGCAGGGAGCGAACAATTATAGAACAATATGATGAAGATACTTAGGAAAGCAAATGCTTGGTAAACTTTCATACGGTTTTTAGTTTGAGTTATTTCGTTTTACCGTATTTGTTTGAGTATAATGCAGAAGCAATTGCGGTTTAAATAGTTGATGAGTCGGCAAAGGTAAACCTTTTGCTGGGAAAAAACATACTTATTGAAGAAATAATTGTAAATCCTTTTGTTTTCTCTAAATGCGTGGAAAGGAAACAGTGAGGGGTTATCAAAAGTCACATTTAATTTATTGACTTTTGATAACCCCTCACCCATGTTACATTCAATTATTGAAACATTATTCGAAGCGTGGCATTACATATTTATCTGTGTAAGATGTGAACGTAATACCTGGCATGGAATGAACGTTCGATTCGTTCTCCAACTTCTTTATCAACGAATAATCGTTGGCGTCCAATGCGTAATAGTTATCTGAAGCCGGAGTTGTCACACGGACTGTCCAGTCGAACATATTACCGATGATGGTGAGCGCATCCGTTTCCGGATCAAATGCTGGGATTCCTGTTTTTACGATTTCATACGTCCGGTTCTGCAACACATAGAAAGCGTTGTTGGCATCGGTCATAAAAGCAAGCGTCTTTTTATTTCTGAACTCGGTCAGATACAGATGTTCTAATGTCAGGCCTTCAGGCAAGGTGATGGCACGGACATACGGGCGTCCTTTCACCTGTTTCAGATGAAACAGACGACGGTCGGCATCCAACAGAAGATAACCTTCGTCATACTCCTTTTTCACCGTCGGATTTCCTACGATTTCCGTTGCCGGAAAACGAAAATCCTTCTTAGTCATAGCTTCGGTAAACTGAAGGCTTTTGTCTTCCTTCACGCTGTTGGTAGCCATGTCGATAAATTCGATCCCTTTGGAGGTGATACGGAATACGTCATCCGGCATTTTCAGGTCCACACGTCCTGACATAGATTCCATCAGTGGGTAAAGCCCGATAGAAGGTGCGTTTATATCCGAAGGCACACTGCGGAAGTTGAAGTTTTCTGTCTGCACCATTTTAGGAGTCATTGCGATTCCTTGAATGGTATCCGGAAAACGCTCATCAGACATCAACTGACGGAAATAAAACATAGGCAGGATGCTGTCGAAAGCAGCTTCCGAATAAATGTTTCCTGCAAGGTCGCGGCGCACGGTTCCTTTCCCTTCTTCTTGTCCCATCTGGGCGAAATCGCCAATTACGAAACTATACAGGGTAAAGGGAGTCTTTTCCGGCTTTACGACAAAGAAATTGTAACACCAGGGCAGCTGCCAAAGAAGCAGAAAAGCGATGGTTACATATAATAGTATGGTACTGAAACGTCTCATTTCTCAATCTTTTAATTTTAAATCTTTAATTTTTTTATTGGTTAATCCTGTTTTCCGGCCTTGAACCGTACGATAGAGAGCCACGAGAAAGAGGCTGTCAACAAAGTATAGACCACTAAATAAGGGAGAAACTTGTTGTATGCTTCCGGTGTAGGCGACAGGAAGAAGATTCGGAGTAACAATACTGCGATAATGAGATTCAGGATACGGCGTTTCCATGCCGGTTCGAGGCAAATCCATGCGACGAGCAGATAGCCGGAGATGCCGGCGAGATACCACGTTAAAGCGGTAAGCAGTATGTGGTTTTTGAGCTCATGGGCAAGGATTCCGTTCAGATATACCTCCATCAACAAGAAATTGGAAGCGAAGCAGACAAGAAGCAGTATGAGCCCGGAGAGTAACATATTGCCCGTCATTTTCAGTTCCGGATAAGGCAGATGGAGGGTCAGTTTCAAACATTTGCGTTGCATCTCGGGGACAAACTGCACGATTGCCATCAGGATTCCGGCAATCAGAGGGATATATTGCAACATATCAATGAAGATGACATCCCGTTGCAGCATGACTTCCCATACATGGGCAGCCCCTTTCATTTCTACCACCCGGTTGATGCGGAGCATACAGTAGCCTGTAAAACCAAGTGTGGCGAGCACGGCAAGCAGAAAATACCACCGTGTCTTTATCCATTCTTTATAAAATATAGCGTACATTCTTGAGGATTTATGATTTATGAATGATGATTTATGGGTTACGAGTTGCCAACTCTTATTCTTAATTTAATCAGTATTTCCCGGTGAGGCCGATAAAGGCATCTTCCAAATTGACTTGCTCACAGTGCAAGTCTGTATAGGGCACTGACATTGATTTCAGTTTGGCTTCTGTTTCTGCCGGTTGCAGGAAGGAGAAAGTCTCCAGCTGGTTCCGCATGATGGAAGGATGGTAGAAATCATCCGATGCAGGAAGCTCGTAACCTTCGGGAATGGTGAAGGTGTAGCGGCGTCCTTTTTCCAGTAATTCGGCGATTGGTTTCTGAATCAGTATCTTTCCGTAGTCCATAATAATACAGTCGTCAACGAGACGTTCCATATCCTGAATGATATGCGAGGTCAGAAAGACGGTTTTACCTTCCGAACGGGCATAGTCGCGGAGATAGTCCACAAACAGGCGGCGGTAGCCGGGATCGAGTCCGAGCGAGAAGTCGTCCAGTACCAGAAGTTCCGGGTTTTGTGCGAGAATCAGTCCGAGAGCTACTTGAGAGCGCTGTCCGCAGGACATACGTGAGATGCGCTGTCTGGTAGCTACTTTCAATTTATTCATCAGTTCGTAGTACGCTTCTTTTTTCCACTGGCCGGGGTAGAAGGCTGCGTAGAATTTTTCTATTTCGGTGATGGTCATGAATTGGTATTGCACATGACCTTCGATGAGCAGTCCGATATGGCGGCGCAGAGCCGGTGCCATGGTCTGTATCTCCTGTCCGAAGATGCGACATTCTCCCGAACGGGGTTTCAGGTAACCGCTCAAGATATTGATAGTGGTGGTTTTGCCCGTACCGTTCTTTCCCAATAGTCCCAGGATACGTCCTTTGGGCACTGTGAAACTAAGGTTTTCGTAAATCAACCGTTTACCGTAGTAGTGCGTCAGGTTGTTACATTCGATAATTTGTTCCATTTGATTTTATCTGTTATTTCGATTCAAAAGAAGAAAAGGAAAAGAATGGGAATTAAGATTCCAACAATGAGTTCTATTCCTCCTCTGCCGATAATGCCCTTGTTCCCTTTCAGCATGATAATGCCGGAAAGAGTAATGATAATAAGGGCGATAGCGAAAATATCCGCGAAGTAAGTCCACCATTGTCCCGGATTGTAATGTAAACGGGACATCGCTCCGATAAGCGGGCGACGGGTGACGGATTCATATACCGCTTCTCCTGTCTTCACGTTTATCAGGAGGTTGGAGCCGCCTTTCAGGAAGACTTTCATTACGTCCGTTTTCGGGAAGTAAAATTTGGTATAGTTGCCGGTTTCTCCCAAAGGTTCCAGTAGAGTAAGTACTTTCTCTTTACTCATTCCTGCTTTGTCCGGTAGCTTTTCCGCTATTTTATATTCTTTCCGTGTGATGGAGAAGTTCGGATTAATCGTGTCACGGTGATTCATTACAATTCCGGAAATGGCATATATCAATACCATTCCGGAAAAGAAAAATGACAGGTCACGGTGTATGAGCCGGCTCCATTTACGGACAGTACTACTCCACTTCATACGAGTTGGCTTCCATAAAATAGAAAGATAAATACTCTTTTCCTGTTTCTGCTTTGCGGTCGGCTATTTTTGCGCGGAAGTCTGCGATGCGGGCTTCGGGACTGTTGGCTGTTTCGCCACGCGCTTTCTTTTCAGAGTCGCATCCGGCTTCACCGGTTCCGTGTTTTTCGGCAGCTTGTGCTTTGAGTTGTGCTTCCCAGTTTTGGAGGTAGGCTTCGTCGATGCGTTGTTCTTTCAATGTTCCGGTAACACGGACGATAGAGTTCACACATTTAGGATCGAAGGCTCCCAATGTTCCGGCTTCTACACGGATCACTTGGGTATCGTCACTGCCCATCAGGAAGATTTTCTTTGCACCATGTTTGCAGGTATGTGTGCAAACGCCTTCAATAGTTACTTCTTGTCCTGCAAGGTTTTCGGCATTGGCAAGGAGAGAATCAATTTCCAAAGCGGAAGATGCAGACTGCTCTGTAGTCACTTCTGATGCGCTTTTCTGTTGTTTGTTACCACATGAAGTTCCGATAAAAGTCATTGCCATAAGGGCAATTGCGATTGTTAGCTTTTTTGTTTTCATTGTTATTGCTTCGTTTTTATATAGTTTGTAATCTGTTTTTCGTTTGTTTATAGCTTTTAATAGTTCGCCTTACGGGCGGGGAGTTTCAACCATGCTTGAAACAAATACTACTCCTTTAGTTGGCAGCTTGATCCCTTACGCAACGGAGTTGCATACCGGCTTTAATGCTGACATAAGATAATGATAATCTGCCTTCCGAATACTTTGCATTGATTGTACTCATTAATCCAAAGAACTGTATATTGGTAAGTAGTCCGCTGGTGCTATTGTATACGGGCTTGAAGGCAGTCGAAGTCATAAGATAATTCATTGCCGGTTTTCCGTGCCATGCAGTTTGAATATTGGCATCTTCTGCTATTGCCGTTTTTTGATAGCTGCCGGCACCTGTAAGGCTTGTTGCCATACGAACGCCGGAGAATTGGTAATTGAATCCTGCATTATTCAGTGATGATATTTTGGCACCGTCATAAACTGCATCATAGAAAAGAGCTTTATCACCATCAGCCGGTACCTTGCCGTCGACATCATTCGTTGTTTTTCCTACCAGATTAAAGTATTCCAGACGTGTTGGTATGTGCCAACCTTTCGGACAAATACCTTGCGCTCCTTCAAAAGAGTTCAGATTACTTTCAGTAATTTCCTTACCGCCCAGTGCAACTTGGAAATCATATAGATAACCTAATTCTTTGATAGCACTTTCCTCTGTTGTGGCTACGGTTGCACCGTCAGCTTTGATTTCATACGGGTACCAAACATGGCTATCAGCAGTAGGATCGGTAGAAGGAGTATATCCTTTCGGAAGATAGATAAGCGGTTCAGCCATCCACGTAGTACCGTTTGCCAAAGTTACCGTGTTATATTTTACATTATCGTATAAGAAATAGTTCTCATCGAGATGTTCTTCGAAAGGAATCTCATTGTCTGCTCCGATTTCACCTTCATCTGTCCAGTTTTCGATGTCACCGATAAGTTTAACCTCTATATCGTCAGGCAATACACGGATGTTTACGCTGTATTGTCCTCCTTGCGCTAAAGTAGTAGATGTGAGTTTCTGCGACAAGGTCTTGCCATCAGAAGTTGCTACTTCGAGCGTCAAAGCTACCGTTTGGGGAACGATGAGGGCGCGGTAAGTTTTGTTCGCTTCAACAACCTGTGCCGTAATGTTTGTAGCTGCGACATTCGCGTCAGCAGTAACTGTAAGGGCAGCCAGATCAAGAGTTGCAGTCGGGATAGAGCCTTTCAATGCAATGGATGTTATGTTGGCTTCTACTTCCTTTGTTACATTAATGACCAGTTTGGTAAGCAGATGCTTAAAGTTCATTGTTATAGTATTTACAGTAGGAAGTACATCTTTATTGCTTGCTGCCATAAGGTCTGATGCCCCATATCCGGTGGTCTGATCGGCTTCTACAGAAAAAGAAGTAGGAGTATTACCTTCTCTATAAGGATAGTATGCTACTATCTGCGATTTGTCATTTCCTTCCGGGTACCAAAGCAAGTCACCTGCAAATACTCCGTCATTGAATGTCATCTGTTTATTTTCCGCATATACGAAGTCATCGTTTTGGATGATTGTAACGCCAATTTTATCTCCGGTCTCAAAGTTAACTTCGGTAGCGCGTGTGATAACAGGCGAGATAGTAATACGACTGTTGGCAGGTGTCAGCGTTTCGTTCTCTTCCTGCTGGCAAGATACCAAAAGTGCTGCTGCAAAGATAAATGTTAAACTCTTTTTCATTGCTTAATAATTTAGTTTATATATATTCATTGTTTTCAAAAAGCATATCCCGGTCCTCAAAAAGTATATCCTAACTTGATAGTCTCATTCCAACGGCTCGAACCATCTATATAGTGAAGGTTGAAACCGCGTGTATAACTTCCCTGTACTTCAGCATAGATCCCATGGTTGAAATGATAGCGTAAACCGAGACGAAGCGTTGCTTGTGGAGCGGTAGCATATTCATTCTGCAGATTATAATAATCTGTCAGACGATAAGGTGGATCACCCGGCTCCGTATCTGTTGCAACGACTCTGTTTTTCTCGGTAGAGTTTCCTATGGCAAAGGAAGCGGCTGCCTTTAAGTCAAATTTCCCTATATGAAACACGCTGGATACATAAGTCTGCGTACAAAGCATCTTTTCCGACGCTACATACGGATACATCTGGGTAGTCAGTCGTTTGAAAGTTGAAATATGTGTTCCCAAACGAACTTCTGTACGAGGACTTATAAATTCATATTCGGGATGGACCGAGAAAGCATCTCTTTCGAAAATGCGGTTGGAGCCGTTGATATAAGTCGTCGTTATTCCGTTAACAGTCTCCTTATTAATCACATTCTCGTTGTTGACCAAATGTGACCATTGCAGGTTCAATCGTAGAAAATGCTCTTTCTTTCCCTGTTTGAAATGATAACTCAAATGAGAGGCAATCCGGTGAGTGGGGAATTTGAACCAGATAGCATCTCTTTCACCGGCAGACCCCGAAGAATAGGTATATTCGATATCTCCATAAAATCCCTTCCATTGAAGTTGCAGTGCTCCCCCGTTAGACAGTTCTTTGATCGGAAAGCCGTTGATTCCCGATTCGCTTAGATGAATCCCGCTGCCGTCCCATGCTTCATAAGCTCCATACATCAGTCCTTTGTCCAAGAAGGCGTTGTAAGAGTTTTCGGTAGTCCCGATTACTTCCGCCTTGATCGATTCGCTGTTTTTGCTGAATATATAAGAAAAACCAATGGCTAGATCGCCCGAGTGATACATCACGCTGGGGGCTACTTTCAAATCCAGTCGATAATTGGTATGTCGCAAGTCTTTCCGTTTGGAATAGTTGGAGGCGGCAAAGTCAATCTTTCCTCCCAATCGCCAGTTAGGTGCAATATCTGATGCAATACCGCCCATAAAAGCGTATCGTTGCAGGTCTTTGCGTCCGGGAGTGAACTCCAGAATGTCTACCGGATAAAATCCCGGCTGGATAAACATGGAACCACTCATGTCCTTACCGGAAGTATGATCGAATGAGAAAGAACCAGTCAGCGAATACCCTTTCAGATGAGTGATAGACTTGGCTATTGCTCCGGCATTCCATGATTTCTCCGCTTCGTAAGAGTGGTGGAAATCACCATGGTTATTCTTACCATACAGTTCGGCATAGGAAGAAGAGATGCTATCCATCCTGATACCTGTAACATTTTTTCCGGTATTCCAGGAATTACGCCGTTCTATAATGTCGTAAGTCTGTGCCGAAACACCGTACACTATACATAGTAACCAAAGACCTGTTATATATATTTTTTTCATCTCACTCATGCAAAGATTGTTTTTCTCTTTCATAAAAATCGGTAGAAGAGTTGTTGGTGTCCATCAATACTTCATAACCTGCTTCCTGCGTAGCTTCTTCGTCCACATGTCGATATAAGCTGCGTCCGTTGTATGTCGCACTTTGAGTGACATATCCTGCGTCGATGGAAGGAGATATACGTTTCTTGTTGTTGGAGGAACCACCGTAGTACACTTCCGCTCCATCAATCACCCAGTCGAGCGGAACTGCTATCACCCGGTCGGTGGTACTTCCCGGTTTTTGTATCACACTTCCCTCTTTTAGAACAAAGTCCTGTATCGTGGTATCCTTAGCTTTAAAGATAACCGTAGCAGGAGAAAAGATAGAGAACGAGTAAGCATTCGCCTGTCCGGTTTTCAATACCACGTTCAGATAATGATCCGGTGTGATTTGATCCCCCGGAGCCGGATGATACTGTGTATTCGGAAAATAAACGTTATTGTAGCAGACAAAGTATCCCGGTTTGTTCAGATTGACAGATTGCGGGTATTGCGCTGCATGGTCAACTGCCCCATTGATGGCAATCACTGCATCTTCTCCCGGTTGAAGCGGGAAAGTCTTGCCGGTACCGCCAAACTGCCAGATGCACTGAACGATGGGAGCAAAATCCCGGAAGATGGTTGCTCCGGTTATTTCATCCTGCGTTACCCAGACATTGGTAGCTTGGGAATTGTAAGGATCAAGCGCTCCGAAACATAAACTATCGAGATATTGCACTTCCGAATCGTTATTATGCAGGATTATATATTTGTCGGACTGGTAGTTTCCCTCCAGCGGCAACTTTGTACATCCTCCGCAATAAATCTCCTTAATAATAATAGCCCCGGCTCTGGAATGGATGAGCGGGAGGTTGAACGCCATGTTTCCGCTGGTCAGTTTCACATTATCGGCCAGTCCGTTGAAAATATCCTGTCCGTCCTTGTCGCTGACCTGCACGCGATATATACCTTTAGTCAGAGAGAATTGCGCCACTCCGTTCTTGTCGGTTTTAGCCTTGTAAGAATTTCCACGATCGACATCTTCAATCTTTACGGTCACTCCTTCCCGGAGATATTCCGAGTATCCATCCGGGTATACGGCAGTCACTTGCAGGCTGTGCAACTGATCGTCGTACGGATTCTCTTTATCAAGATCCGTGCATCCTGCAAAGATCCCGGTCACTGTTAGTAATAATATGTAGATAGACTGCTTCATATCTTTAAAATTTAATACGGCAAGTAAGTCCATAATAGAAATCCGGGGTAAAGAGCGCGCTCACACCGGTTGCATGAGATTTTACATACGGCCGTGAATTGGTGAAATTGATAGCGTTGAGAGAAAGAGACACATGGTCGCCAATCTCTTTGGTTATGTTGATATTGGCGGAGAAATAAGGATCATATCCATCCGCTGCAAATGTGTAGGCATTGCCCGATTTGCGTATCAGATAAGAGAATTCCGGATTCTCGGCTTCGGCTGACGTGAAAGGATGCATCTCATTGTTCAGGTCGAGATATGCCACCGGCCAGATAGCCGTATAAGAGTCACCGTTATAAATGCTTCCACCCGTTTGGGCATTGCTGCTTTCACTTACGTTGAACGCGTATTCTTTTCCCTTATATTCGGAGATATTCTGCGAACGCTTCACAAGCGAAGCCTCCAGTCTGCATGAAATAATCAGCCTGGCTTTCGGAATACGGGTGATGGCTGTGATATTGGCATCCAATGAGTGGGTACGTTTACCGTTGGCAGTCGTCGATAAGTTGTCGCCATTGGCATAGATACCTACATATTGGTAGGAGCGGTTGGCAAGACTGGTGTGCGACCATCCGTTCTGATAATAATAGGACAAAGAATTGTCGATATATTTAGTATAAGCATAGGAGGCATCTAACCGGAATTGCGTACGGATAGGAGTTATTTCCGGGAAATCAACAATCATTTCCGCTCCGCGGCGAATGACGTCCATTCCATTATCGGGAGAGGTTGACTTGACAAAAGTCTGGTCGGTCACCTTTACATCCATAGGAGTCCAGTAGCTCGATGCATTGTCACGTATGTACACCATTCCCGTCTGATTATCCACATTGATTTGCGGATTAGTCGGCATAGTGAATCCCTCCGGTAATTGGAGAACATCGTAAGAGAACGGGTTATAGGAACTCGTGTATTTATACGGTAACTTGGTACGGTTGAAATAACCGACTAGCGAAATCCTGGTCCGGGCTATATGGACGTCAATGCCCAATTCCGAATTCTGATTCCGTTGCCAGCGTAGATTCTCATTGTGCAGTAATGTGTAGGGCTGGCTGTAATAGATATAAGATGATTCATTGTTATTATAGGAAAAACCGAATGTCTGTATGTCCCGGTATTCCTGTTTGGGGTACAAGGTATAGAAAGAGGGAAGCTTTTCAGTGATTCCCCAACCGCCACGGATAGCGATATGTTCGTTCAACTGCCATCTGGCATTGAAACGTGGTGAAAGAGTATTCAGGTTTTTATAGTTCGTTCCCTTGATAAACAAATGTTCCCAACGCACTCCCGCCATCAGTCTAAGCAGGGTGTTTCCCACTGGTAACGACAGACTTTCTTCGGCATAAAGCGAAACGTTATGCATATATGGATAAGCGGTGTAAGGGCGGGGGCGATAACCGTTCGGAGCCAGTGAAGGGTCTTTGTAATATTCTCCTTCACCCACATTCCCTGTTGCTTTCCACTGAACACCCGCTTTCAGGTTGCTGTTTACAGTCTTGAACCGTCTGTTCCATTCATACTTTAACGATGCGGCATAATCCAGTTCTTTGGAGTCGATGATCTGATCTGCGAAGTAGGTATATGGCAGTTTGCTTGCCATAAAATATCCTTCTTGCGTGGCATGAACAGCCGGCTGTTCCGATGCATACGAATAGAAAGTATGTGCATGGGAGTTATTGTCATTGTAGTATACCGATGCGTCGAACTTGAGGTTGGTGACCCACGATTTATTGAGCAGCCAGGCCAGTGAAGTGTTTGCCCGGAATACGTTATCCCTCACTTTGTTGTATTCTCCCGAATAGGCATCCGGGTCATCTTTGGTATTCATTCCTCCGATATTACCTGTAACACCGATATCGAATCTGAACACTTTGCTGAAAGTGTTGCTATATCCGGCAGAGAATCCCCTTCTTGTATAAGACGAATAGGGAGATACCAACTTTTGGGTAGCCTTTGTCCATTCTCCGTTTATGTTGATAACGCCTTTGTCGTTTCCTAAATCCAATCCTTTGGAGAAGGAAACCTGTTCGGTGCGGGGATTGATGGACAATAATATGTTCCAGGGTGTTTTCCCTTTCCGGGTGTGAATCTTGACCATTCCGCTATTCAAATCCCCGTATTCAGCCGAAGGTACTCCGGTGATGACTTCAACCGATTCAATATCCGCCACGGTGATATTACGGGTATCTGCTCCGTTCATATTTCCAAATGAGCCATTATTGCCGATACGTACCCCATCCACTTCAACGGCTGTCCCAAAGGCTGCATTACCGGCTGTCGACCCTCCGTCGCGCAATGAGAAGATATTATTAGTGGTAAGATCCGGCACTTTTGTTTTTCCTCCCGGAAGAAGAGCGGAGATATCGCTCACGTTGGATACCTGCAAATGTTCCAGCGCATTATTACCGATAGTGAGCGTAGTGTTTAACTCATTCTTGGGCGCTTGTGCAGTAACGACTACATCATCCAGTGCAAGCGTGTTTTCTTTGAGTTCTATATGTAGGTTTTTGATATTACTGTGCACATTTACCGGAATTGTTGCCGGTACATAACCCAGAAAAGAAACTTCCAGATTATATTTTCCCTCCTGCACTCCTTGTATCGTGAATTCGCCTTTCTGATTGGATACAGCCCATAAATAGGTGCCTTTAATGAGAATGGAAGCACCGGGCAAGGGGGAATTCGTTTTGGGCTCGGTCACACGTCCCGAGATTGTATAGATGTTTGAATTAGCTGCGGCCTCAAATAAATTGAAAAATAGCAGCCCCCAGAATGCTATGTTAAAAAGACAATATTTCATAGATAAGTTTTGTGCAAAATTCGATAAAAACCAAGTTTATATCAATCACTATAAATAGTTATTTTCACAAATCTTAATACCTGCAACTGGGGATCTTTTACCTAATAATGGGTACCTTTTCTTTAATAGGTAATTTAGAAAATAAAAAAACGGCTTGCATTGCGATCACTATCACATTGCAAGCCGGTTGATTTATTGGGCTTATCTGTCATTGACCGGATATTATATCCAGTCTATTGTATTAGATATTTTTTACTTTAATCAGATATTCGGCAATCTGAACAGCATTCAGGGCAGCGCCTTTCTTGATCTGGTCACCTACAATCCAGAAAGTCAATCCGTTTTCGTTTGTCAGGTCTTTGCGGATACGGCCTACGTATACCGGATCTTTACCTGCCAGGAACAGCGGCATCGGGTATTCTTTTTCTGCCGGATTGTCCTGAAGAACCAGCCCTTCACCGTTAGCGAATGCTTCACGAGCTTCTTCTACGGAAATCGGACGTTCTGTTTCTACCCAGATACTTTCAGAGTGAGCGCGTAATGCAGGAACACGTACACAAGTTGCACTAACCTTTACGTCAGAATGCATGATCTTACGTGTTTCATTATACATTTTCATTTCCTCTTTCGTATAACCGTTTTCTGTAAATACGTCAATCTGCGGAATCAGGTTGAAAGCCAACTGATAGGCAAACTTCTCTACAGTCACAGGCTCGTTTGCCAATACCTGGCGATACTGTTCGTACAATTCGTCCATAGCGGCGGCACCTGCACCGCTTGCTGCCTGATAGGTAGACACGTGCACGGTTTTTATATGAGAAAGCTTTTCGATGGCTTTCAGTGCAACTACCATCTGGATAGTCGTACAATTCGGGTTGGCAATAACGCCACGCGGACGTTCCAATGCATCTTCGGCATTTACTTCAGGCACAACCAAAGGTACATCGGCATCCATACGGAATGCGCTGGAGTTGTCGATCATCACAGCACCATACTTGGTGATTGTTTTTTCGAACTCCTTGGATGTTCCTGCACCGGCAGAAGTGAAAGCAATGTCTACCCCTTTAAAGTCATCGTTGTGTTGTAAGAGTTTCACCTCGATCTGTTTACCGCGGAAAGTATAAGTTGTTCCGGCACTACGTTTAGAACCGAACAAAACTAACTCGTCCATCGGGAAGTTTCTCTCATCGAGCACGCGCAGGAATTCTTGTCCTACGGCTCCGCTTACGCCAACAATAGCTACTTTCATCTTTTTCTCTTGTTTAAATTGAATATTGTATTTAATATACTATTCTTCCGAATAGCAAATAATTGGTTGCAAAATTATAACAATTTGCCATATAATTGATAAGTTTTTTGTTATTTTGCAGAGAAAACGTAAAACTTAGATATATGCAATGGTTTGATATCAGCTTACAACTACCTATAACCGATCCTACATGGATATTTCTCCTTGTACTTCTCATTATATTATTTGCTCCCTTAGTATTAGGAAGACTTCGCATACCGCATATTATCGGAATGATACTTGCCGGTGTAGTAATTGGAGAGCATGGCTTTAATATTCTGACAAGGGATAGTAGTTTTGAACTGTTCGGTAAGGTGGGGTTATATTATATTATGTTTCTTGCCGGGTTGGAAATGAACATGGGAGATTTTAAACAAAATAGAGGAAAAGCTGTCGTACTTGGGCTGCTTGCGTTCATAATACCTATGGCAATTGGCTTTGTCACTAATATGACGTTACTGAAATATGGGTTGGTGACATCGATATTGCTTGCCAGTATGTATGCTTCACATACATTGGTTGCATATCCTATTGTGATCCGGTATGGCGTATCCCGGCATCGTAGCGTGAGTATTGCAGTCGGTGGTACCGCTGTAACCGATACTCTGACCTTGTTGGTGTTAGCGGTGATTGGAGGACTTTTCAAAGGAGAATCTTCCGGGTTGTTCTGGATATGGCTGGTTGTAAAAGTTATATTTCTTGGTTTCCTTATTATTTTCTTCTTCCCGCGTATCGGGCGTTGGTTTTTTCGGCGGTATGACGATAATGTGATGCAATTTATCTTTGTACTTGCTATGGTGTTCTTGGGAGCCGGTCTAATGGAATTTGTTGGTATGGAGGGAATATTGGGAGCATTTCTTGCGGGTTTGGTGTTGAATCGGCTTATTCCACATGTCTCTCCATTGATGAATCATCTTGAATTTGTTGGTAATGCGTTGTTTATACCCTATTTCCTTATAGGGGTGGGTATGCTTATCGATGTCAAAATTCTTTTTGGACATGGTGATGCATTGAAAGTGGCATTAGTGATGACGACTGTTGCTTTAGTTAGTAAATGGATAGCCTCGTGGCTGACTCAAAAAATTTACCGGATGAAATCACTCGAGCGTGAACTTATGTTCGGTTTGAGTAATGCACAGGCGGCTGCTACGTTGGCGGCAGTGTTGGTGGGATATAATATAATTTTGCCTGATGGTGGCCGATTGTTGAACGAGGATGTATTGAACGGCACCATCGTGCTGATCCTATTTACCTGTATAATCAGTTCTTTCACTACAGAACGGGCTGCCCGGAAACTGGCAATGAATGAGACTTTGTTGCTGGAGGCAGAAAATAAGAAAGAGACGCATGAAAAGATCATGATTCCGGTTGCCAACCCTGAGACGATTGAGGAACTTATGAATTTGTCTTTGGTCATTCGTGATCCTAAACAAAAGGACAATTTGGTAGCTCTGAATGTCATTAATGACAATAGTAGTTCGGAGCGATTGGAATTAGCAGGTAAACGTAATCTTGAGCGCGCTGCTAAAATAGCAGCATCTGTAGATGTCCCTTTGGTTCAAGTCAGTCGCTATGACTTGAATATTGCTTCAGGCATTATACATACGGCTAAAGAGTATGAAGTAACGGATCTGATAATTGGGTTACACCGTAAGGTGAACATTGTTGACTCTTTTTTTGGTAATTTGGCTGATAGTTTGCTTAAAGGTCTACACAGGGAAGTGATGATTGCTAAATTCCTCATGCCTGTTAATACTTTGCGTCGTATAATTATTGCTGTTCCGCCAAAGGCAGAGTACGAGGCCGGATTTAAAAAATGGGTGGAGCATTTTTGCCGCATGTCGAATATTTTAGGATGCAGGGCACACTTCTTTTGCAATGAACAGACAGAGGGCTATATACATCAACTCGTTAAGAAAAAACATGGAGAAACAATGACTGATTTTTCACGGTTAGACAATTGGGGAGACCTTTTATTATTGACTGGACAAGTAAATTATGATCATTTGTTGGTTATAATCAGTGCGCGGCGGGGCTCTATCTCTTATGATCCGTCTTTTGAGAAATTGCCGACACAACTTGGAAAATATTTTTCTAACAATAGTTTTATTGTTTTGTATCCCGATCAACTGGGAGAACCGCAGGAGGCTATTTCATTCTCTAATCCACGTGGTAATAACGAATCACAACATTATGAGAAAGTGGGTAAATGGTTCTATAAATGGTTAAAGAAGAGCTAATGGAAAATTGGAAACAGAGGACAGAACTTCTTTTGGGAGAAGAAAAAATGGAACACCTACGCAATGCTCATGTTTTGGTGGTCGGCTTGGGTGGAGTAGGGGCTTATGCTGCAGAAATGATTTGCCGTGCCGGAGTTGGTAAAATGACGATTGTAGATGCTGATACGGTTCAACCTACAAATTTGAACCGTCAGTTGCCGGCATTGACCTCTACGTTGGGGATGTCCAAAGCACAGATTCTTGAAGCGCGATTCAAGGATATCAACCCTCAAATAGAACTGACAGTACTTCCGGTTTTCTTGAAAGATGATAATATACCAGAACTGCTTGACAATACTAAATATGATTTTATAGTGGATGCTATCGATACGCTAAGTCCGAAATGTTACCTGATTTATCATGCTTTACAACGACGTATTAAGATCGTATCGAGCATGGGTGCAGGAGCAAAAAGCGATATTACTCAAGTCCGTTTTGCTGATCTTTGGGATACATATCATTGTGGCTTGAGCAAGGCAGTACGCAAGCGTTTACAAAAGATGGGGATAAAACGAAAGGTACCGGTCGTTTTCAGCACAGAACAGGCTGATCCAAAAGCCGTTTTACTGACGGATGATGAGAAGAATAAAAAGTCCACTTGCGGTACGGTAAGTTATATGCCAGCGGTATTTGGATGTTATCTGGCGGAATATGTTATAAAACGATTGTAAGAGTTAACTTATAGATTATCAAATAATGATGTAGCTGTTGATGATACAGAAGGAGAAATCGTGATCAAAAGGAATTAATTATAATATGCAGATGATAAAACTGGAAGGGATTACAAAAAGTTTCGGTGCTTTACAGGTATTGAAGGGGATTGATCTTGAAATAAATAAAGGAGAGGTTGTTAGTATTGTAGGTCCGAGCGGAGCTGGAAAAACAACTTTATTGCAGATTATGGGTACGCTTGATGAACCAGATGCAGGAACTGTTTATATAAACGAAGCCAATGTCAGTAAAATGAAAGAGAAAGGACTTTCTGCTTTTAGGAACAGGCATATTGGCTTTGTATTTCAGTTTCATCAATTGCTTCCGGAATTTACCGCATTGGAAAATATTATGATACCTGCATTGATTGCCGGTGTTTCTTCCAAAGAGGCAAATACTCGTGCTATGGAGATACTCAATTTTATGGGACTTGCCGAACGCGCCTCTCATAAACCTAATGAATTGTCTGGTGGGGAGAAACAGCGTGTGGCTGTAGCTCGCGCTTTAATCAATAATCCGTCAGTGATTTTAGCAGATGAACCATCAGGCAGTTTGGACACTCATAATAAGGAGGAATTGCATCAATTATTCTTTGATCTTCGTGACCGTTTGGGACAGACTTTTGTTATAGTAACTCATGATGAAGAGTTGGCTAAAATTACTGACAGAACCGTTCATATGATCGATGGAATGGTTAATAGGTCTTAATAGGGTAGCGTAAATTCTAAAAAAAAGATACCATATAGCTTATAGATTATTGTCAATGATCAATTAACATTATCTTTGAAAACGCTTCTCTATGTAAGGTCTGTGAAGATATGAATTAGAGTGTTTGTTTTGTTTGTGTGTGATGCATTCTTATCAGGTGTGATAAGAATGCATCTTTTTTATTCGAAACAGATGTAATGAGTTAATTTCTCGAAATCTTCCTCTGAGAATTCTTCGTAAAGTTTGAAGGGTTGTAAGTCTTTAAGAATTCCTCTTTTTCTTCGGTATTCAATGATGGCTTTTGCCTGATAGAAGTTGATATAGGGATGTGCTTTTAATCGCTCTATACTCGCTTTATTAAGATTGATTCGTTGTATTTGGCTAACGTCAACAAGGAACCATGAACGTAGTTTGTCAACGGATAAGTTGATATCCTCTAATTGCTCCACAGAGTAGTAGCCACCTAATTTCTTCCGGTATCCAATTATCATACGGGCGATTGCACTGCCTATTCCCGGAATTTTCTTTAATTCCGTTGTATCGGCTTGATTTAGGTTGACAACTGTTCCAATAGGGTATTTATAAATTTGTAGGGTGTCTTGTACTTCTTTGCGGGTAAAAAGATGGATCGTATCTTGTTTAGTGGTTGTAGCTGGCAACGTTATGTAAGGTTGAAGTGTGGTGTATTGCTCTTCTGTTAGTCCGTATATTTTGCGAAAGTCTTCCGGTTTTTTGAACATTCCCCCTTTAGCACGGTAGCGAAGAATATTCCGTGCCATCCAGGGAGGTAGTCCTAAAGAAATAAATGTGGCGGAATCTGCTGTGTTAGGATTGAATGCTGCTAAAGTTATCGAATGTTCTCGGATGTTATATGATTGATGCTTAGAGAGGGATGATTGCTTTTGTTCTTTGATGGAGGCCATAAATTCAGCATACTCCTTTTCAAATTGTTCATTGTCACCAATCGGAGGCATTTCTCTTTCCGGGATGAACCATGAGGCAATATAAACCAAAACAATGAGAACAGCAAGGATAACGATTCCTTGCCGTTCCGTACGTGAGAAGTAAAAGAAATCTTTCCACATCATAACTTTATTACTCCCAATTCATTGATAAAAATGCAAGAAATTGCTATAGGAGCTATGTATTTTAAGATGAAAATAATCAGTTTGTATACAGGAACTCTTAAAGTGCCGTCGTTCGTAATCTCACTCCATACGATTTTCTTATTCATGTACCATCCTGTAAAAATGGAGATAAATAATCCGCCTAACGGTAACATGATTTTTGCCGTTACAAAGTCGAGCAAGTTAAACATGCCTAAACCGAAAACAGTGACATTTTTCATCACACCCAGTGATAGGGAACAAAAGATACCGAGAACGATGCATCCACCAGTTACAATTTGTGCGGCCCTCTTCCGGGTAAATTTAAACTCTTCGTGTAGATAAGCTGTTACGACTTCATGCATGGAAATTGTAGAAGTCAACGCTGCTACGGCCAACAAGACGTAAAACATTACGGAAAAGAGATAAGCCAATACAGGGACTCCGCTAAATGCTTGTTGGAATACATTAGGCAGTGTGATGAAGATGAGGCTCGGGCCTGCATCCGGTTGGATACCTACTGAAAAGGCTGCAGGAAATATGATGAAACCTGCCAGTATGGCTACCAGTGTATCGATTATTCCTACACTAAAGGCTGTTTTGGTCAGATTGGTATCTTTGCTGAAGTAGGATGCGTAAGTGCATAAGCAACCCATTCCCAAGCTAAGAGAGAAGAAAGCTTGCCCCATTGCACTTAGAAATACATTCCCGTCCACTTTGCTAAAGTCCGGTTTTAATAGAAATTCTATGCCTTGTTCTGCTCCCGGCAAAGTTACGGAACATACTACTAATATTAATATAATTATGAAAAGTACCGGCATCATGATTTTTGAATATTTCTCTATTCCCTTTTCTACTCCTTTCACGATGATAAAATGAGTACCCAATAAAAATAAGGTAAGCCACAATATCGGTCGCCAGGGATTACTTGAGAAAGCCTGAAAGGATGAAATGAATTCATCGGGCGTTTTGCCTGAGAAACTATTGGTTGCCGCTTCAATAATATATTCCAGTGTCCATCCTGCTACAACGGAGTAATAACTGAGAATAAGAAAACCGGCCAGTACACCCATACGTCCTACCCAACGCCATTGAGTTCCTGGTGCTAACTTTTCAAAAGCTCCGGCTGTATTTGCACGTGAACGGCGTCCGATTAAGAACTCTGCTACCATAATCGGAAGTCCCAATAAAAGTACGCATCCCAAGTATATGAAAATAAAGGCAGCACCACCGTGATTGCCGGTTTCGTATGGAAACCTCCAAATGTTGCCCAGTCCTACGGCCGAACCTGCAGAGGCAAGTATCACACCCAATTTGCTACCAAAATTTGCTCTGTCATTTTTAGTCATAGAAGCTTTATTTATCTTACAATTCGATCTCTTTTTTTGGTTAAATATGCAAATATAGAAAATGTTCTGTATATTTGCCACTCACCTGTAATTTATTTAGATATGCTTTATTATATTAAGAAATATCCTTTGTCGTTGGTAATCATTCTGGCGGTTATCTATTTATCATTCTTTAAGCCGCCTTCAACTGAACTTAACAAAATACCTAATATAGATAAAGTTGTACACATGTGTATGTATTTCGGAATGTCAGGTATGTTATGGTTGGAGTTCCTAAGGGCTCATCGAGACGGCTCTTCTCCTATATGGCATGCATGGGTGGGAGCTTTTCTTTGTCCTGTACTGTTTAGTGGATGTGTGGAACTCTTACAGGAGTATTGCACATCGTATCGTGGAGGAGATTGGTGGGATTTTGTGGCTAATACGACAGGCGCTGTTCTAGCAAGCCTTATCGGTTATTTTATCGTTAGGCCAAAGATGTTGACAAAGTAATACTTTGGCAACTGTGGCTTTACGACTATTCGTGGCTATGTACAACCACGAATAGTTATATGAAAAGCTGTTATAGGTAATCTATGATAGAGCTTAATTTTATCCCGTTGGAACCTTTTATAAGTATGGTGTAATTTTGTGGCTTTTGCGTTTGTAAAGCTTGGATCAATGCTTGGGCATTCGGATAAGTCGTAAAGGAGTGTTGTGCGGCAGCAAATTGAGCGCCCACTACTATAACTTTCTCAAAGTTGCTTTCTTTAATAAAATCGACTATCCTTTGGTGTTCCATTAAGCTGTCGGCCCCCAACTCACGCATATCTCCCAGTATAAGCATTTTATGTGGCACCTGCATGTTTCTGAAGTTTTCCAGAGCTGCCATCATACTGGTGGGATTGGCATTGTAGGCATCAATTATTAAAGTATTGTCAATTGTCTTTTTAAGTTGTGATCTGTTATTCTGTGGAACATATCCTGCAAGTGCTTTGTCTATACCGTTAGGTTCTACTCCAAAGTAATGACCAATAGTGACTGCCGCTAATGCATTGGGGAAGTTATATTCTCCGATGAGCTGTGTAGCAACATCGTGAAATTCACCGTCTTTTCCTGCTTTCCATTCAAAAGTAAGATAGGGTGAATTACCGGTTACTTTCCCATTTATATAAAGTTCATTGTCATTACCGTATCGGATCAGATTAAGCCCCGAAGCAATGTTCATGAGATAGGAATTGTCGTTGTGAATGAACACTGTTGAGTTTTCTTTCTTACGAAGGAAATCGTATAACTCTCCTTTCGTTTTTATTACTCCTTCGAAGGAACCAAAACCTTCCAAGTGTGCTTTACCTACATTAGTGATGATACCATAATCGGGCTCGGCAATATTACAAAGGAATCTGATTTCTCCTTGATGATTTGCTCCCATTTCGATGACAGCCAGATCATGTTCTGCTTTTAAACGGAGCAAAGTGGTTGGTACACCGATATGGTTGTTAAGGTTCCCTTGCGTGTAAAGCACATTGTAGGATTGTGACAATACAGTGGAAATTAGTTCTTTCGTTGTGGTTTTTCCGTTGGTTCCAGTAATTCCGATGATACGTGTGCCTAATTGGCGACGATGATAATTAGCCAATTGTTGCAGTGTTTCCAAACAGTTGGCGACAAGTATATAACGTTTGTCTCCTTCCACTGCATAAGTGGATTCATCTATCACTGCGAAAGCGCAGCCATCGTTCAGTGCTTGTCGGGCAAATGCGTTTCCATTGAAAGATTCCCCTTTGAGGGCGATAAACAAGGAACCGTCAGGACAGTTGCGACTGTCAGTGGTCACTTCATTACAGTCCAGAAATATCTGGTAGAGAGCAGAAAGTTTCATATTCTTCTTCTATAAATTAAGATGGCAACAAAGATAAAGTTTAATACTGAATCCTGTATGAAATCTACTTCTCTTTTTCTTTCCCTGCTTTTCTATAAAGTGTTTTTATTCCGCAAGTATAAGCGGTAATGTAAATATGAACCGGCATCCTTGGATGTACTCTTTATCGATGGTGAGATTGCCTCCCATTTTTTCCGCAATTATCCGACAGATGGAAAGCCCTAATCCTGTGCCTTGGGAAAAGTTATCGAGCTTTGCAAATCTTTGGAATACGAATTCTTGTTTTTCTACTGGGATTCCTTTGCCTGTATCTTCAACCGTATATTTTATGTACTTATTATCTTGTGTTAAGGAGTAAGTAAGGCTTATACTTCCTTCAGTTGTAAATTTTGCTGCATTGAGTAATAGGTGAGTCAATACTTGTGAAACTCGATCGGGATTGGTTTTGATCATTAATGAATCGCGTTCGGGGTGAAATATAAGGTTTATTCCCGGTTTTACCGATGACTGTGCCTGTTCGATACTTATCAGGCAGCTATCGTTAATGTCTGAAGTTGTGCTATATTCTAATTTTTCTGACTCGTCGAGGTAGGAAATGTCGAGTACGTCATTTATTAATCGCAGCAAGTTTACACTGCTTGTCTCAATGATAGAAGCAAATTCTTTGGTTTCATTATCTTCTTTAAAATAACTGGTCAGAACTTGCGAAAAACCTACGATAGAGTTTAGTGGTGTACGTATTTCATGCGACATGTTTTGTATGAATGTTGTTTTCATCATACTGGCGTTTTCTGCTCTTTCCTTGGCTATACACAGTTCTTTTTCCTTCTCTTTCAGTTTATGGTATTGCCGGGTTACTGTATTCTCTGAGTTTCTTAACTTCTTATTCAATTTGTAAGTACGCATGAAAAAGACTCCTCCTGTTATCAGAAGAATGCTCAGTGAGAGAACAGCTATGCGATTGACTAATAGTTCTTCTTTCTGAATATGTAAAAGTAACTGGTTCTTTTCATTTTCCAGCCTTTCTATTCCTAATAGAGATGCAATCTCATTGGCTGAATTTTGTATGGTTATATTTCTTATTGAATCGGTCGATTGGATGTAATCGCGGTAGAACCGTGCGGACTGTGGCATGTTATTCATTTCCCAATAAATATCTCCCTGTCGTTTGGTAAGAATGTAATTCAATCCTTCAGAAGCATTGCCGAGAGAATCCTGTGCAATTTGATGTATGGTTTCTAAAGCTGCCTGATATTGTTTGGTGGCACAGTAGTATTGCGTCAGGACATTGCGGTATGCGTTATTGTTGATCGATCGGTCTTTTTGCTGATCTGCCAGTTTTTCCATTTGTTGGATCGCCTTTTGCGCTTTGTCTAATTCTTTGGTTTTGATATGTAACAAAGCGTATGCTTTTTGTACATTAAATTTCTGATATATGCTTTTGGCTAATGGTAGTGCCTTGTTTAAGGCTTCTTTTGCCTCATCGATGCGACCAATTTGGATGGCGCATTGCGATAATGCTGCATATTCTGTTGGAAGATTTAAGTCATCCATATGATTTTTCTCTAGGATGTCTATTTCTCTCCGGAAATTTTCATAAGCAAGTGCATTGTTTTCTTGAGTGATGTATATGTTTGCCAATGAGTGGTAACAAGTCGCAAGTCCTTTTGGGTAATTGTCGTTTTGTACAGCTTTTAGCATTTTCTCTGTTTCATACATTGCTGTATTTATCTGGTTTTGTTTGAGATAATAAGTAATGAGTCTGTCTCCCCATGCAAAGTAGTAGTATTTCAGTTCGTTGTACTCACGGCTTTTCTGCTTGACCTTTTTGACATATTTCAGAATGTTTGCTTTATCATTCTGATAGTAAAAATAATCGAGTTTGGCGCAGAGTGCAATGATTTTCATATGCTTATTGTTGGATTGTTTAGCCAATAGGCAAAGTGTGTCGCATATTTCTAATGCAACCGGATGCTTGATGTTTGATTTGCATCTTTTGTAAAGAGCAATCATGATACTGTCAGGCTCTGTAGAATGTTCAGCATGAATAGATTGTGAAAGGCATATCACCGTTAATATGAAAATACATATTGCTTTATTGAAAATATATTGTAACATTTGTTTGCCCATTTATGTGTTTATAGGGAGTGTCAGTACAAATCTGCATCCCGATAGGTAATTCTTGTCGATTCTAAGATCGCCACCTAACTTCTGTGCCAACAGTTTGCTGAGGGGTAATCCTAAACCACATCCTTGTGAAAAACTACTTATTTTTGTAAACCGTTCGAAGACCTCTTCTTGTTTGTCGGCAGGTATGCCTATGCCGGTATCCGTTACTGTTATAACAAGTTTTTCTTTGCTTTCCGATAAGGTATAAGCTAAAATAATCTGTCCTTTTTCAGTGAATTTAGCAGCATTATGGAGCAGATTAAAAAGAATTTTGGAGATGCATTCTTCATCAGTCTGTATTGTCAGGTCATCATATGCCGGGTGGAATTCAAGAGTCACACTTTTAGGGATGTATGGACGAACTCTTTCCAGACTGTTCTGGCAGCAACTATTGATTCGGGTAGATGTTAAGACTAGCTCTTCACTCGATTCAAGATCGGAAATATTCAAAACATCATCAATCAATTTCAGTAATTTATCGCTGTTCTCACCAATGATATTGGCAAATTCATACGTATCTTCGTCTTTCTTGAACTGGCTGGCGATAATTTGTGAAAATCCTACGATGGAATTAAGCGGTGTTCGTATTTCATGTGTCATATTTCTTATGAAAGACGTTTTCATTTCACTGGCTTTTTCAGCTTTATCCCTTGCTTTTCGAAGGTTTTCCTCCGATTCCGTCAACTTTTTATTTTTCAAAACTAACTGTCTTTCGGATATTTTTAACCGTTTGTTCAAGTGATATTCCCTATAAAAGAGAACGACCACGATAAAAAGAATAATTGCTAAAAGAATAATGAAGTTCCGGTTATACTTAAGTTGCTCTTCTTTAGATTTAAGTTCAAGTTCCTTTTTTTCGGTTTTTAATTTTTCGAGGTTTAAAATGGTTGAAAACTCGGTGACGGCCGATTGTTCGTTCACGTTATTGGCAGAGTCTGATAATGTAATGTAATTATATAAATAATCGGCAGCAATGGCTTTTTGTCCCATTTGGTAGTATAAGTCTCCTCTTTTTAACATAACATCCAATTCAGTCTGGTCTTCTCCCATTGATTGTACTATTTTCTCTTGATATTCTAATATCTTTAGTGCTTTTTGAAATTGTCCGGTGTGTCTGTAGTAGGACTCTTCTGCATCCAACAAGTTTTTTCTTTGATGCTTTAACCTTTTATCTTTAGCGTGAATATCTTCTGCTTCTTTCAGGTATTTCTGTGCCTTATCATATTGTTTCAGTACTAAATAGTAATAAACATAACTTAGTTTCTGATCTGCTTTATGGAGGCTTGTATAAATATACTTTTCTCCTTTCTCTATTGTTTCAATTGCTTTTTGAGGTTGTGACAGTTCTGAATAAAGCTTTGCGATTGTTGCAAGTTTGCTGAACAAATTATATGAATTCAGATTGTATGTTTCAATTATTTCAACTGCTTTTAATTTGGCATTGATTGCTTGCTCATTCAGTTTCTTGATTATATAGATATCACCGATGCAATCGTAACAATATGCCATACCTTCTTTATCGTCTCTTTTTATGGCATCTTTCAGCATAAGTTGCGACTGATAAAGGGCTGTATTGATTTTCCCACTTTTAATATAGTACAAGATCAATCGTTTTCCCCATGCAAAATAATAATATTTGGATTGATTAGTAGTTAATGCGAACTCTTTGATTCGTTCCACCCATGACACTATACTGTCTTCTTGAGCGTGGAAATAATAAAAGTCGAGTTTGGTGCAGAGGGCTACAGCTTGCATTCTTTGATCATTTTGGCTTTTTGCCATTTGGAAAAGCGTATCGGACATGGTCAAAACGATTGGCGATTGAATATAGCCTTTGCATTGCTGATAGTAGACGTAAAGAGTACTGTCAACATTAAAGTCTTTCATTTCGTTATTTTGAGCTATTGTTGTAATACTTAACAATAACATATAGAGCAATAAAGATACCCTGATTATTATAGTATGTTGAAAGTGCTTCATCACAGTCGGCCTATTATTATAAGGAGTGAGTGCAAATATACGTTTATTTCTAACAATTTTACGTGGTTGCTCGCTTTTTTTCTCTACATTTGCAACAATCTAAACGATAAAAGATACAAATGATCGCATCAAAGCATAAATATTTAAATGTTAATGGGCATTTGCTTGATCTTTCTGTTCCTCAGGTTATGGGAATTCTGAATGTTACTCCTGATTCATTTTATGCCGGAAGCCGGATGCAGACAGAAGAGGATATTGCTAACCGTGCCGCACAAATCCTTGAAGAAGGAGCTTCAATTATAGACATTGGTGCTTATTCTTCTCGTCCTGATGCCGAGAATATCTCTCCGAAGGAGGAAATTCGCCGTTTGAAAACTGGATTGGATATTCTGAACCGTGACTATCCGGACGCAGTTATTTCTGTCGATACGTTCCGGGCTGAAGTAGCGGAATGGTGTGTGAAGGAGCATGGAGTTGCCATTATCAATGACATTGCAGCAGGGGAAATGGATCCGGGAATGTTCGAGACTGTAGCGCGTTTAGGTGTTCCATATATCATGATGCATATGCAAGGAACTCCTCAGACGATGCATAAGAATCCGCACTATGATAATTTACTTAAGGAGATTTTCATATATTTTGCAAGAAAAATCCAACAACTACGGGATTTAGGTGTTAAAGATATAATTATCGATCCGGGATTTGGCTTTGGAAAAACTTTGGGACATAATTATGAATTGATGGCTCATTTAGAGGAGTTCTCTGTCTTTGGACTGCCATTGTTGGTAGGAGTCTCGAGGAAGTCGATGATATATCGGCTTTTGGGAGGCACTCCAGTGGAATCGTTGAACGGAACAGCGGTGCTTGACACCATCGCTTTGATGAAGGGGGCGGATATTCTTCGTGTACACGACGTTCGCGAGGCAGTAGAGGCTGTGAAGATTGTGAAGAGAGTTACAGATTGTAATTTATAAAATAGTAAATAGCTATATTGTGTTTTTTGAATTTGGCATAAAAGATTTTATAGACATTCTTCTGGTTGCTTTCCTACTATACTATGTCTACAAGCTGATGAAAGCATCCGGTTCTATCAAAGTATTTACCGGAATTTTGGTATTTATCTTGATTTGGTTAGTAGTGACGCAGGTACTTGAGATGAAACTGTTGGGCTCTATTTTCAATACTTTGATGAATGTAGGAGTCTTGGCGCTTATTGTACTTTTTCAGGATGAGATCCGCCGTTTTTTATTGACGCTTGGATCGCACCGGCATGTCAGTGCTTTAGCACGTTTTTTTACGGGTACACGGAAAGAGAAATTGGAACATGATGATATAATGCCCGTTGTCATGGCGTGCATCAGCATGGGTAAACAGAAAGTCGGTGCCTTGATCGTGATAGAACATAATGTTCCTCTTGATGAAGTAGTCCGTACGGGAGAAATTATCAATGCAGATGTCAATCAGCGTTTGATAGAAAATATATTTTTTAAAAACAGCCCATTGCACGATGGCGCAATGGTGATCAGCAAGAAACGGATAAAAGCAGCAGGATGCATCTTGCCCGTCTCGCACAATCTGGATATACCGAAAGAACTCGGGCTTCGTCATAGGGCTGCAATGGGAATATCACAGGAGTCTGATGCTCATGCCATTATTGTTTCAGAAGAAACTGGAGCGATCTCTGTGGCTTATCGGGGGCAATTCTATCTTCGTCTCAATGCAGAAGAACTGGAGAGGTTGCTGACAAAAGAAAATTGATTTTGTCGATTAGCTGAGTAATAATTTATGAATACATGAAATCTTCTTCGGATAAAATAGGCAAACAGGTTCTTCAGCGTTTAAAAAACGGTGATGAAGGGGCTTTTGACACTGTTTTCTGGAGTTATAATTCACATGTGTTTCATTTCATTGATTCTCTTCTTTATGATAAAACGCTTGCTGAGGATTTTACCCAGAATGTTTTTCTAAAAATCTGGGAACGTCGTGAGAGTATTAATCCTGAGGATAGCTTTGAATCGTATCTTTTTACAATAGCCCGTAATATGGTATATAAAGAGAGTGAAAAGCGTTTACTCTCGGAAAGATTCCTTGAATATATAGGTAATCAGCAAGACTTTGACGGGCAATTGGAAGCAAAAATAGATGCCGAATCCCTAAGGGAGTATGTGGATGAACTGGTAGAACAAATGCCGCCTTCCAGAAGGAATATTTATTACCTGAGCCGCAAACAGCATCTCACTAACAAGGAAATTGCCAAGCAACTGTCGATTTCTGAAAAAACGGTAGAAACGCAACTTTACCGTGCCCTTCAATACCTGCGAGTGAAGCTGGCTGATGAAATCACAGTCCTAGCTCTCCTTTTTATTTCTTCCGAAATGTAAGGGTATGTTTTAAGCTTTTCATATATATTAAAAGTCATATCGAGTACATCATCCTGTTGGGGAAATTGTGTGAAATTAGGGCGAATAGTGTATAATCGAAACGATACTTTAGTTCTTTTTTTATTACATGCTTTTAGCCCCCGACTGAAGGCATCCGACCTCACCGATGAACACCCTCTTGGTCACCGATGAAGGGAACGTTGGTCACCGATGAAGAGGCCGTTGGTCACCGATGTCCAAATTTCTTTCTTTATTAGTTGATTATCAATTATATACTTCTTTGGCTTGCTCACGGGATAAGGATGCCGTGAATGGAAAATTGTTGACATGGTTCAATTGAAGGACTATTAAATGTTGTTAAATATGTGCGTCTTTTCTATCCCCATGTAAGGGAATAGGGTTCTCCATGGATATACATTTTAAAAGCACGTGGAAAAAGACAGCAACATAGTATTATTCGGGCGGTTTATGCGGGGTGAAACTTCCGTGGATGAAGAACGGCAACTGATGGAGTGGTTATACAGTTCTGTCGGTCGTAAGCAACTGATGGATTACTATCATAGCCTATGGTTGAGGTCTGATAAGGAACTATCGACTGACGTTCAGCAACGTATGTTTGCCCAAATTAAAAGCCGCATACATGTTGCTCCTAAGGAGAACAAAAGACAAGGTCTTTCATTTTTCAGACGCTTCTTACGATATGCGGCAATTGTTATTTTGATATTAGGCGGAGCTTTGGGAGGTGGAGTATATACTTCATATTTCGGAAAGTCCAAAATAGCCAAGGAATATCTGGTAAACACGGATAAAGGGCAACGGGCTAATGTAACCTTACCCGATGGGACAAAAGTTTGGCTGAATTCTTATACAAAGTTAAGTTATGATGCTGATTACGGAGAGGGTAAACGGGTGGTTTCATTAGTAGGAGAAGCATTTTTTGAGGTAGCGAAAGATAAGGAGCATCCTTTCATTGTGAAGACCGATGATATGGAGGTGGAAGCTTTAGGTACCACATTCAATGTCAAAGCCTATGAGGATGATGCCCGAATTATAGCGACCTTATTTTCAGGTTCTGTTCGCGTATCCGCAGGCAGATACAATGTTATCCTTTCTCCGAACGAGGGGGCAATTTGGAGACGCAAATCAGGAAAACTAGCAGTGCGCAAATTGGATAACTCGAATTATGCGAAGATGTGGCGGGATAATGAACTGGTATTCAGTGGAGAAACGCTCGAGGAAATAGCAGTTATACTAAACAGAATGTATAATGTCCAGATCGTATTCAAATCTGACGAGATCAAGAAATTTCGTTTTACCGGAGTGATTTGTAATAATAGTTTGGACAATATTATTGAATTGATAAGTCTTACTTCGCCCATCACATACAAAACGATGGGAGATACGATTGAACTGAACAATAGGTAACTAAATATATAGAATTAACCAGGGTAGTAATTTTTTAAACAGGAGGTACATATGGTATAAAACACGGAAGAAGATGCAAACACATTAAAAAAGGATAGCCTGACAGGTCAGGACTACCCCAAGTTAAGCTTAAATCGAAACATGAATATTCACTCTTATTCTGACGACTGGCGGAAGGCAGTTTACGAGAATATCTATGTCCGGTTTTCAGCTTGTAAAGTTACAATTTTTTTATCGTATAATGAATAAAATCTTATAAAATGAGTAACATCAAGCATTTATTATTTACTCTTATATTTTTATCCGGTAGTTTGGGCATTTCGGCACAGATTACACTTTCCATGAAAGACAAACCTCTGAAAGAGGTTATACGGCAAATAGAGAAAGTGAGCGATTATCGCTTTTTCTATAACAATGATTTGGCGGGGCTTAAAAAGTCCGTGTCTCTTGACGCACAGAATAGTAGCATTGACAAGGTTTTGAAAGATCTTGCAGCGCAAGCTTCATTTAGCTATTTAGTGAAACCCAATAACCAAGTGGTGCTATCTGATGTTTTACCTGCCCAGCCTGTTAAACTTCAGGATATTACGGGGCATGTTGTTGATGATAATGGAGAACCCGTTATCGGAGCCAATGTGATCGTGAAAGGAACTTCAAACGGTGTGATAACTGATATAGATGGGAATTTTACACTGAAAAATGTTCCGCTAAAGTCTCAGTTGCAAATTTCCTATATCGGTTTTGAAACGAAGGAAGTGCTAGTCTCTTCGGGGAGAACAGACTTTAAAGTGGTGTTGTCCGAAGATTCCAAATTATTGAACGAAGTGGTTGTGACGGGTTTCGGTTTGGCACAGAAGAAAGCTACACTGACAGGTGCTATTGCGTCCGTAGGTGCCGATGAACTTAGCCGTTCTTCTTCTGTAAACACTTCCGGTGCATTGGTCAGCAAGGTGGCAGGTATTAATTACAGGCACACGGATGGCCGACCGGGCTCTACCACTACTTTACAGATACGTAACATGGGGGCTCCCCTTTACGTGATCGATGGTGTGCAGACAGACGAGGGGCAGTTCAATAATATAGATTTTAATGATATCGAATCTATTTCTGTATTGAAGGATGCTTCTGCTTCTATTTATGGGGTGCGTGCAGCTAATGGGGTGATTGTGGTAACGACCAAAAAGGGTACGAAGAATTCCAGAAATACGGTAACGCTCAATACTTATTACGGTTGGCAACATGTCTCCCGTATGGCGAAGCCAGCCGATGCTGTTACCTATGTGGAAAATTACATTCAGTCGGAAACGATTCAAAATAAAGCTTCCCGCACTTACTCCCCGGAGGACTTGGCTAAATGGAGGCAAGGTACGGAGAAGAATTACAGACCTTTCGACTGGTACGATTATATATGGGTGACCGCCCCGCAATACTATGTAAATGCGAATGTTTCCGGTGGCTCAGAGAAGATCAATTATTATTTTAGTGTGGGACATACTAACCAGGAATCAGCCATACGGAACTTTGGCGGAATGAAGCGCTATAATGTCCAAATGAATGTGGAGTCGCAGATTACCGATCGGTTCAAGATAGGTATGACAATGAATGGGCGTATTAAGCAATTGGTGAATCCGGGAGTGCCGGGAGTGGATGATTATGAGAAACCGCGTACGGCTACCTACCGTAATCTGCCTACACGTCGCCCTTTTGCAAATGACAATCCTAAGTATCCTACTATGACCGGAACCGACTATACTTTAAACTTCGGTCTGTTGAACTTCGAAAACTGTGGTAAGTATGAGGATACCTGGCGGATGGCTCAGTTGAACCTGAATCTTGAATATGAAATCATGAAAGGATTTACTATTAAGGGGCTTTTTGGCTATTACTTTGCCAATGAGTTACTGAATAATAAAGAACGTACTTTCCATGTATACGGTTATGACGAAGAAACCGATACCTATCCCATCGTGGCCGAACGAACCAGTGCATGGCAGGAACGCACCAATGCCCATGTGGAAGAGCTTACATCCAATATTCAAGCCGCTTATAAGAAAAAGTTCGATGCACACTCCCTTAATGCGATCATCGGTTTTGAAGCCATTAAGAGAGATACTCCGAAATCTTGGTTGCATTCAGTGCCGGCTTCGAATGCCTTGAAGTTGGTCTATTTTGATACGATGGATAAATATGATGATACGGGAAACAATACGGAAGCCCGTTTGGGATGGATGGGGCGTATCAATTACGATTATGCCAATAAGTACCTGATCGAATTGTCTGCTCGCTATGACGGTTCTTGGAAATTCCCGCCTCATCACCGTTGGGGATTCTTTCCTTCCTTCTCTGCCGGATGGAGAATCTCCGAAGAGAAATTTTGGAAAGAAGCCCGGTTTGCTTCTGTTTTCAATGATTTGAAAGTACGTGGTTCTTATGGTTTGGTGGGTGATGATAATTTAGGGAAAGATGCAGACGGTAATCCGCTGTACAGTCCTTTCGATTACATGTCCGGATATAATTACAACAGTGGCGGTGGGGTAATCGATGGAAGTTACATGGTGGGGACTTCTCCGCGGAATTTGCCGGTAACTACGTTGTCGTGGATTAAAGCAAAAATCCTGGACGTCGGTTTCGATGCGGCCTTCTTTAATAATCGTTTATCCGGTTCGTTCGACTTTTTCCGCCGGATCCGTTCCGGAATTCCGGCTACACGCGATGATTCTTTGCTGCCACAAGAAGTCGGTTTTGAAAGACCAAGAGAGAATCTGGGCTCTAATGTCCACATGGGATACGACTTCTTGATCCGATGGTCTGACAAAGTACGTGATTTTACTTATTCGGTTGCCGGTAATATGACCTATTCGCGTTTCTATAATTGGGAACAATATAAACCGAAATATAGTAATTCCTGGGATGAATACCGTAATTCGAAATGGCATCGTTTCGGAGACATCAACTGGGCTTATGAAGCAGACGGACAATTCCAGAGTTGGGAAGAAATAGTGAACTGGCCGATCGATAATGACCAAAAAGGTAACACTACTTTGCGTCCCGGTGATATCAAGTATGTAGACCAGAATGGTGACGGTGTGATCAATGCGATGGATCAACGGCCTATCGGGTACAAAGAAGGTTCGACACCGGTTCTTAACTTTGGCTTGAATGTTTCATGTGCATGGAAAGGTTTCGATTTGGGACTGGATTTTTCCGGTGCAGCTATGAATACATGGAATCAGACACTTATCCAAAGAATACCATTCAATAATGGTGGTAATAATCCACAATACTATATGGGCGACACTTGGCGGCTCTCGGATATATTTGATGCGGACAGTGAGCTGATCCCCGGTAAGTATCCGACTTTGCTGGTCGGGAATAACGGCCACAGTAATTACTGGCAAAGCGCTTTCTGGAAACATAATGTCCGTTACCTTAAACTGAGAAACCTGGAAATAGGATATTCATTGCCGAAGAACATGTTGAAAAGGGTATCCATCCAAAGCTTGAGATTCTATGTGGCAGGACAGAATTTGTTTACCATTACCAATGTACCGGGTATCGATCCGGAAATAACTTCCGGAAATGGGGCTGATTACCCGACTATGAGAGTGATAAATGTTGGTTTAACGCTTAAATTATAATAGAAGAATATGAATAAATATTGGATAATTTCTATCTTATTTGTCTGGTCTCTGTTCGGGTCGTCCTGTGACGATTTTCTTGAACGTAATCCCGACCAGATATTGACCGACGATCAGGTATTTAGTGATGCCAAAATGGTAAAGTCTATTCTGGCAAACTTTTATGGCGGAATGGATGGTTGGGGACAGGACTTCTCGGATCTCAATACTTTTACTAAAGTAGACGATGCTTGTCTGACATCCGGTGCCCCCGACAATATGCAATCGTACGGGAATGACCAGTGGAGGGTTTACAATTATAAATTGATTCGTAGTATTAACCAGTTTTTGGAAGGACTGCGTGCATCCAGTGCTTTGTCGGAAACGGAAAGAAATGAGTTTGAGGGCGAAGCCCGTTTTATCAGAGCATGGGTCTATTTCAATATGTGCCGCGGACTGGGGGGAGTGCCAATCGTTTATGATCAGGTTTTTGAATATAGCGGTAGCACAGATGTCCTAACTCTTCAGGTGCCTCGTTCCAAAGAATACGAAGTGTATGATTACATTATCAGCGAATGTTCGGATGTTGCAGGCTATTTGCCGGAGACCCCCTCTATAAATGCTGCTCGTGCCACCAAGTGGGCTGCTTTGATGTTGAAGGCCCGGGCTGCAATCTATGCCGGATCGTTGGCGAATTACAATAATAAGATGGCTGCCCCTATTGTGACTACCGGAGGGGAAGTAGGAATTCCTGCGGAAAAGGCTGCCGGATATTATGAAACGGCGTTCGCGGCTGCGAAGGAAGTGATTGCCTCCAAAAAGTATGACATCACGCCTTCTGATCCGAAAGATCTCGGGCGAAACTTTTATGAAGCCGTCTGCATTAAAGATAATAACAAGGAAGTGATTTGGGCGAGAGACTATGCCTATCCCGGGTCTACCCATCTCTTTACATTCAGGAACATCCCGGCATCCCATGCGGTGGACCCGGAACGTTGCTTTGCCGGGCCCGTGTTGAATCTGGTAGAAGAATTTGAATATAAGGACGATCGTGATGGGAAGATCAGAATCAAGGATGAGGCGGGTAATTTCATTATGTATGACAACCCGGAAGATGCTTTTGCTAATAAGGATGCACGTTTGTGGGGCACGGTCATTTATCCGGGGGCGGAGTTCCGCGGAAGCGAAGTGACTCTGCAGGCTGGTCAGAAAGTATGGGAGAACAATAAATGGGTAACTAAGACCGGTAAGGTGGGATCAGTGGATAGCGATAACCGCATACTTACCTCTATTAACGGTCCTGTAGCCAACAATGAAAATCTGGTGAATAAATCCGGTTTCTTCTTTCGTAAATTCTTGGATGAAGACCTTGCTGCCGCTACTAATGCTCGGAAAAGTGCTATCTGGTTTCCTCGTTTCCGCATCTCCGAGGCTTATATGATTGCTTGTGAGGCTGCTTTTGAACTTGGAAAGACGGGTGAAGACAGTCCGTTGGTATATATTAATAAGGTACGCGAGCGTGCCGGTATCAGCCAGTTGACGGAAATGACTTTTGATGATATCGTTCGCGAGTGCCGGGTAGAGTTTGCTATGGAAGACCATCGTTACTGGGATTTGAAACGTTGGCGCTTGGCAGACAAAATATGGAACGGAGTGAATGACGATCCCAATGCGCAACTTTATGCATTATTTCCTTATCAGATCAACAATCCGGGGGCGGATAATGACCAGAAATGGGTGTTCGAAAAGATAAAGGCGAATATGGCACCCTATCCCAGACATTTTGAGTTGAGAAACTATTATAATTTCTTCGATAATTCATGGCTTAATAAGAATCAGCTTTTGGTAAAGAACCCATATCAATAATTTAATGACTATAGAATGATGAGAAAGATATTTTTTTATTTAATTTTGTCGGTGTTCGTATGCTTTATGACAAGTTGCGGCTTTGATAACTATGATGAACCAAAGTCTGTATTGAAGGGGGCGATCACTTATGAAGGGCAGACAGTCCGGTTGAAAGGTACAAATGGAGGTATCCAGTTACAGCTCTATCAAGACGGATACGACAAACACGATCCTATTACGGTTTATGCCGGTCAAGATGGAGAATTTCAAGCTGTTTTGTTCGATGGTGAATATAAACTGGTCACAAAAGATAAAAACGGTCCTTGGGTGAATAACCGCGATACGATCTATGTAACTGTCAAGGGCACTACTGATTGTGAAGTGAAAGTTACTCCTTACTTTATGATTACGGAGGAGGATATAACAATGACTGACAATATCGTTGCTGCCACCTGCAATGTCAATCAGATAGTGGACGGAGCCAAAATCGGTCAGGCTATGCTTCTGGTTAGTAAAACTTCATTTGTGGATGAAGCTACGAATATAGCGCGACAAAATAAGGCGAATGTGACTGCCGGTAAAGTCGACTTCTCGTTGGACGTATCTTCCAATGCAAATGTGAAGGCTGCCAAAGCTTTGTATGGGCGGATTGGAGTGAAGCCACAGGGCGCTGACCAGGCGATCTATTCCCAGGTATTCAGACTTAAATGAAATAAAAGACGATGAAAAGAAGATCATTATTGTTGGGAACTGCCACATTGCTGTCGATGACAGCAATGGCACAACAAGGCAAACAACCCAATATCGTGTTGATTATGGTGGACGATATGGGCTATTCCGATTTGGGGTGTTACGGAGGGGAAATTCCCACTCCGAACCTCGATAATCTAGCAAAGCAGGGAGTACGTTTTACGCATTTCTGCAATACGGGACGTTCCTGTCCGTCACGTGCCAGTCTGCTAACCGGATTATACCCGCAGCAGGCGGGTATCGGAATGATGTCCGAAGACCCTCATTCTGCTGAAGATCACGGTGTGCATGGATATATGGGGTTCCTGAACCGTAATTGCGTAACAATGGCGGAGGTACTGAAAGAGGCGGGATACCATACTTACATGGCCGGTAAATGGCATGTTGGTATGCATGGTCAGGAGAAATGGCCATTGCAGCGTGGGTTCGACCATTTCTATGGGATACTGTCGGGGGCATCCAGCTACCTGCGTCCTCATGGCGACCGTAATCTTACTTTGGATAACCAGCAATTACCACCGCCTGACCAGCCGTATTATACCACGGATGCATTTACGGATTATGCTTTGAAGTTTGTTGACGAACGGCCGAAGGATGGAAAACCGTATTTCCTTTATTTGGCTTATAATGCTCCTCACTGGCCGTTGCATGCGAAACAGGCAGACATTGATAAGTTTGTAGGCAAGTACCGGAAGGGGTGGCAAAAAATCCGGGAAGCCCGTATGAAACGGATGATTAAGATGGGGCTTATCGATAAGAGTTGGGGGCTTGCCCAGTGGGAAGGCCGTCAGTGGGACGAGTTGACTGAAGAAGAGCAGATAGAACTGGACAGACGAATGGCTGTTTATGCTGCTCAGGTACATTGTATGGATTATAATGTAGGCCGGCTTTTGAATTATCTGAAAGAAAAAGGGGAAGCGGAGAACACATTGGTTATCTTCCTGTCGGATAATGGAGCCTGTGCCGAACCCCACCGGGAGAAAGGTTTCGGAACGGTCGACATGATAAATGATCCCGATGAATGGGTCAAGCCTTCCTATGGTTTACCGTGGGCACAAGTAAGTAATACTCCTTATCGTAAATATAAAGTAAGGGCCTATGAAGGCGGCACTTCTACTCCGTTGATTATTTCCTGGCCGGAAAAGTATGCTGAATATGACGGAGAGCTAAGACATACTAGGGCTTTTCTACCCGATATTATGGCAACCTTCATCGATGCTTCCGGAGCCACTTATCCCAAGACTTATCACGGTGGAAATGAAATCATCCCGTTGGTAGGCACAAGCATGTTTCCCATTCTGACCAATCCGGATGTGGAACTGCACGAATACATATTTGGCGAACACTTTGACAATTGTGTCGTGTGGTGGAAAAATTGGAAAGCGGTAAAGGATCAAGCTTCTAAGAATTGGGAACTTTTCAATCTCGATAAAGACCGTACCGAACGGGTTGATCTATCAAGGGAAGAGCCGAAGATACTGAAGCAGATGACCGATAAATGGAAGGAATGGGCCGATACTCATTATGTTTATCCCAAAAGCAAATAATCTGATGAATAATAAGTTAATTTCAGCATTACCGGCACTTGCAGGGGCACTGACAGTGGTCCCTGCTATGGCTCAAACATCGAAGCCTAACATTGTGATCATTATGACCGATCAGCAGCGTGCCGACCTGTGTGGTAGGGAGGGCTTTCCGATGGCTGTGACTCCTTTTGCCGATTCATTGGCTCACCGGAACGTGTGGTTTGACAAGGCTTATACGGTAGCACCGGCGAGTATACCTGCTCGTTGTTCCATGTTTACGGGACGCTATCCGACAGCTACCCATGTACGTACCAACCACAATTTGGGAGACACCTATTATACAAAGGACATGCTGGAGGTATTTAAAGAAAATGGCTATAAGACGGCTTTGGTCGGTAAAAACCATGCCCATGTCAAAGACACTGATTTTGACTATTGCGACGGCTATTTTCATTGGGGGAAGAATCGGAAAGATACCCAACAGGATAAGGACTTTGCCCGGTTCCTGAACGAAGATGCAAGAGGGCAGTACCTGGAAGCTACTCCTTTCCCCGTGGAAGCCCAGAACCCGGTAAAGATCGTAACGAAAGCGCTGGCTTGGGTCGAACAGCAGAAGGATGCTCCCTTCTTTATGTGGGTATCTATGCCCGAACCGCATAATCCTTACCAGATTTCCGAACCATATTTTTCCATGTTTTCGCCCGATAAGCTTCCTCCGACATTGACCAGCCGCAAGGACTTGTCTAAAAAAGGAGAGAAGTATGAAATCCTTGCCGAATTGGAAGACGCGTCTTGTCCGAACCTGCAACAGGATCTTCCCCGCTTGCGTGGTAATTATCTGGGGATGCTCCGCTTGATCGATGATCAGGTGAAACGTCTAATTGAGGGCTTTGTCGCTACGGGGCTATATGACAATACGATCTTTGTTATCTTGTCCGATCACGGAGACTATTGCGGTGAATATGGACTGATTCGCAAGGGTGCGGGTGTACCCGAGTGCCTGACTCGTATTCCGATGGTTTGGGCGGGACAGGGCATTAAGCCTCAGTCTAAACCGATGGACGCACATGTTTCTTTGGCAGATGTATTTCCAACGATATGCTCTGCCATCGGAGCAGAAATACCTTTGGGCGTGCAAGGCAGAAGTCTTTGGCCGATGCTTAACGGAGAGTCTTATCCGAAGAAGGAATTTGCCAGTGTGATGGTTCAACAGGGATTCGGAGGTGAGGATTTTACCCGTAAAGAACCGCTGACCTTTCAGGAAGAAGGGGCTTTGCAACCTAAAAAGATTGCCTTTTTCGACGAATTGAACACTTGGACGCAGAGTGGCACGGAAAGAATGGTTCGCAAAGACGATTGGAAGTTAGTGTTGGATAATTACGGACGAGGTGAATTGTATAATTTGAAACAAGACCCATCCGAAATCAACAACCTTTATAATAACAAGAAATTTGCGGCTAAGCAAATGGAAATGTTGGAGGAACTGATGACTTGGGAATTGCGTTTGCAAGATCCGCTTCCCGTTCCAAGGAACCGGTATCATTTCAAACGTAATCCTTATAATTATCATTTTATGCAGGAGAATAAGTAGATAATTCATAATTGATTTAATTGAACGGAAGCGGAACTCTGCATGTATGTGCGTGCAGATTCCGCTTCTTTTTGTCAGGTTGAATTCAATGACTATTCATTTTGACAAAACGTTTTTCTTATCCTTCAGGGATGCGATATTTCGGGGCAATGGGAAGCATGATTGAGAAGAACGGAATCTAAGACGATTAGCACTTTTCACTTTTTTACTTAAAGGATGGAAGGGGTTGCATAATGCTTGCTATCTTTTATTATTCTTTCTTTGTGATCTACTTTAGCTTGTTATCGCTTTATTCTGTCACTTGTGGAAGTTTCACCGGATATGACGAGATAGAGAAAAAAGAAGGATAAAAAGGCATCTTTTCCGTCCAATTATACTCCTATTTGCTAGTTATTGCTATTCAATCTACAGGATATGGTTACTTTATCTGCTGGTTATTATTGTTTCATCCGTTGGAAATGGTTATTCCATTTGCCGAATATGGTTATTTCATTTGCTAAATGAGGTTGTTTAACCTGTGTTTTGTTGTGTTTTGACTCATAAAACGGGCTTCCACCGTGCTATTTCCATGATTATGAAAAAAAGTTGGTTAGCCATAGAAGTAAAATGCTATCCCATTGCTTGGTATTCTCGAACTTCACTTTCAAAAAGAAAGTAGGCTCTTGCCTATGTTAGAAATGCTAATTTAACATCAAACTCATATAGGGCTGCATCGGTGCCAGTAATAATTCCCCTAATTCGCTTATGGTTAATTTGAGCGGGGAATCTGAAAGCCGTTGTTTGCTATGTGTACATTTTCCTTTATTGAGATAATAATAACCGTTGTTTACAGAAAGGTATTTGTCCGTTAATTCAATGCTCATCTCTTTTTCAGGATAGTACGCTGCATAAAGTTGTAGGAAACCAAGCGCATCGATAATACGAGCCATTCCCAGCACGGATTGTTCTGCGCCCAAGGCAGGAGGAGTGATGAAAAACATACCCTTTTGAGTGGTGTTCTCGAATGCGATATGATGAAGTAGTCCGGCTTTTACCTTCGGGCTATCGGAGAAAAGTTCATTGATATACAAGCCGCTTTCTCTCAGATAAGTGACGGCTAAGCCGACAATACTGTTCCCGACGGACGCTATGTACACTGATCCGCCACTGACAGCAGCATCGGCAAGTATCACTTTGAAATCATCGGAAGTATGCTGTATGCAGCAGGGACGCTCATGCATTTTATGATTTAAATATCGGTAGGCTTCCGGATCGTAATCGCTTACTTTCCGGATCACGACTTCTTCGTCTGTAGTTCCGGCATCAGACACTTGTTGTAAAGAATGACGGAAGACTGGAACGTATCCCAAACGCGCATAATAATCGAATAACCAAGGCTCTGCCGGTATCAATGTGCTAAGCATGACTCCTTCATTTGTCATCCGTTCAAAAGCCTGTGAAAGTAATTCGCGCATCGCTCCGTTGCCGCGATGGTCGGGATGGGTGCATGCACCCGATATGTAAGATGTCCGAATCTCTTTATCGCAAAAGGTCATGGGATAAGGAATCATCTGAAGTGCTGAAACAACTTCTTCGCCATCCTGGATGGTCATAGTTATTTCATCTTTATAACGCAGACGAAAATACAGGTCGATGAACGCCTGGCTGTCGTCAAAACAAAGCTCCCATAGTGTTTTTACCTTATCCTTGATCATTGTATATCCAATCCTTTTAATGCGGTAATTCTATCTGTTTACCATTTTATCATATCCAACGGCTCATTTTTGAGGCAAGCCATATATTTTTCCAGAATAATCGTCGGCTGATAGGACAGTTTTGCTTTTCGCAAGCCTTCGATTCCTAAATCTTCTTCCCGGTTGATGTAAGTGTACTGTTCAGGGATGTGATTGGCAAACTCATAATTAATCATGGCATAAGCTCCGTCAATATTGGTATCCGCCTTTTCGACATGTACCCCGAATGTATCCTTGTTGATAGGCATACCGAACGTAAATGCAACGATCTTACCATTGGCATGCAATATGCCACCGGTCAGTCCCAATTCTTCAAAGTGATGCAGGGCATAAACCAATGCCCGGCGTTCATTCCCCGTGCCTTCTTGTTTATCGCAGTTGTTTGCTTTACACCATTCAGCTTCCAGCTCGAGGCATTCCGATATGCGGTCGGGAGTGATGGGTGCATATTCATAATTACCATAGGTGTTGCGGAATTTGTTAATGTGATTCCGTTTCGCTTGAAATTTCTTACCTTTCAATGTGGCAAGGTCACTCCGTAGATAAATGTAGTCGGCATAATCCCTGTCGGCTGTAAAAATGAATTGTCCCGGAAAGATGCTCTCCAGCTCTTCACGCATGCATGAACATACTCCCAGCATGCAGAATGGCTGATTCTCTTGGGATGCGTCTTCGATAAGTGCTTTCAGGACTGGTTTTACATTTCCTTCACCTACGGGCATCATATAAGCCAGTTCGTCTCCCGCCCAGAATTTAAAAGCAAGAAAGTTATCGATAATGGCATATTTGGTATGGTATAAAAATCTCCAGCTACAGAGATTAGAGAAAGATAAATCACAATTCCTGCGATTACTGTTCATCGTGTAGGCGGTAATGATATCTTTATCTTTGATAGTGATATCTTTAAATTCTATCATAAAGTATACTTTTCTTTTAGTGGTCTTTTTATATATAACAATTAACTGCCTTTTTTGTTAGAAGAAGCCTAATAAACGAAGGATAGTAGGAGTCAATAAAGCTGTGAATATGCCGTTTAGCGTTAATCCCAGGCTGGCATAGGCTCCGTATTTACTGCTGATGTCCATCGCTGTCGAGGTGCCTACCGCATGAGCTGCGGTTCCCATGGAGAGCCCTTGTGCAATGGGGCTGCCGACATGCATCAGTTTCATTGTCTTGAAACCGAGTATGGCCCCCAATAGCCCTACGCAGACCACCACTGCTGCAGTCAAGGAAGGGATGCCTCCCAATGTTTTCGTTACTTCCATGGCAATGGGAGTTGTGACGGACTTGGGAGCTAGCGAGAGAATCACCTCTTTGGAAGCCCCCATGAGTTTGGCTATCAACACCACGGAGACGACTCCGACGATACATCCCGCCAGTTGAGAAAGCAGAATGGGAAGCAATTGCTTTTTGATCGTTTCCAGTTGCAGATAAAGCGGTACGCCCAATGCAACCACGGCAGGCTTGAGCCAGAATTCTATCAGATGACCGCCTTTATTATAAGTCTCATAACTGATATGAGTTACCTTCAGGAAAATAATAAGAATGGCAATCGTCAATAATATAGGATTCAACAACAGTAATCCCGTCTTCTTCTGAAGCAACTTTGCAAAGAAAAAAATCCCGAAGGTAATAGCCAACAGGAAAAATTCATTTTCTAAATAACTCATTTGATTTTACGTGCTAATTGATGAACCCATCCGGTGACAACGAGAACCAAGACGGTGCTGACAAGGGTGGCAATAACAATTGGCCAAAACTGTGCCGCAATGATGTCGAAATAGAGCATTAAGGCAACTCCGGGGGGAATAAAGAAGAATCCTAGGTTAGCAACCAGGAAATCGGACATGCCCTGCACCCATTGCAGTTTGATCCAACCTAATTTAAGAAAGAGGGTGAGCAATAGCATCCCTATGATGCTGGAAGGAAGTTTGATCCCTGTGAGAAAAACAATCAATTCACCCAAAGCCAAACAGCCAAATAAAATGGCGCACTGACGTATCATACTTTTATACCTATTGAATTTGAAAACGGTGCAAAGTTATTAAATAACTTATAGAGTTGTAACGGATTACCGTGAAGAATTTATTTTAATCCTCTATTTTCTAAAAAAAAACAATTAAAAAAGAGATAGGAATAAAAATATATATATTTTTGCAAAAGACAACGAATTAACCAAAGTATGAACATTAACCGTTAAAACAAAACGAATATGAAGAAAGGTTTATTAATCAGCGCTTTTACAGCGTTAGCTATGATGATTTCTGTAAGTTCATTTGCTCAGGAGAAAGCAACCAAAGATGACTACAAAAAGTTAGCAAAACAAGAAAAAATTCTAAACAAAGATCTCCAAAAGAAAGCGATTAAAGATGCGCGTAAAGAAGCAAAAAAACTGACTAAAGAGGGATTTAAGACGCCTGTCGGGAAATTGCCTTTAGACAAACAGCTTGAAAATGCATGGCAGAAACAAGCCGAAATGACTCCGGACGGAACACCGTTCTGGTATATAGCCTCTTCTAGAGCTGTGGGCGGTAATCAGTCTTCAGCTGCATTGCAGGCAACAAACGCTGCTAAAATAGACCTTGCCGGGCAGATTCAGACGAAAGTATCACAACTCATTGAAGCAAAAGTGGCAAATGACGATATGGGACAGGAAGAAGCTGCCAGCCTTTCGAGCGTGGTAGGTGCCAGTAAAAGCGTTATTTCTGCAACTTTAGGACGCGTGATTCCATTGGTTGAAGTGTATCGCACTTTGCCAAACAAAAACGTGGAAGTAATGGTTACTTTAGGCTATAGCATGGAAGCTGCCAATAAAGCTGCTATCAATGCCTTACGTTCCGAGTTGGCAAAGAAATCGGAAGATTTGGCCAAAGAATTGGATAAACTCGGCTATTAATCAGGATATAATATAGAATAAAACAAACTGAATGAAAATAAAAGGGATATCTGGCGCCATCGTCATTTTATTACTGATGGCTGCCAATACTCTTTGTGCGCAGGATATCGTGAAAGTAAAAGGCGTGCAAGGGCGTTGGCAGGTCAGTGAGGAGATCACTTTGAAGCAAGCCGAGGAACGCGCATTCATGGAAGCGAAGAAAGCCGCCTTGCAGAAAGCAGGCGTGATGGAGAATGTCTGGTCTGTATTCGGGCAAATAACTCAGGAAGACGGACAGGAATTTCATGAAGCCTATTCGCAAATGAGTGTGTTGGCAATTGGCGGAATGGTGAATGTCACTAATAAAAAGGTGGAGGAGGTATGGGACGTGAATTCCCGCAGCCTTTACAAAGTAGTGACAATAGATGCTACCGTGCGGAAGAACGATAAACCGGATAACTCGTATGTACTTGAAGTGAAAGGTGTGGAAACTCTTTATAAAGAAGGAGACGTGTTTACTTGCAGTCTGAAGGTACACGGTGCGGACTCTTATCTGAAGTTTTTTTGGTTTGACAGCACAGGTGGATCTTTGCTCTATCCTAATGCCTATGAAGCTGACAGGTTGCTGACAGCAGGGCATGAGTATAATATACCTTTCAGTAATTCTGTGGATTATCTGATGGAGAAGCAGCCGGGAAAGGAGAATGAAAAAATAAACATGATGATGGTAGCTACCAAGGAAAATATCCCGTTTACGGATACAGTTACCTATCAGAATGTGTTGAAATGGGTTTATTCGATCCCTGCCAACCAACGGTGTGCTTTCTATGAGATGGTACTGATTAAATAAGTGACTAAAAAATGTACAGATGAATAACAAGGTGAAGTATATTATTCTTTTTATAGCTGGGATGTTTGTATCTCTGCCGGCAGCTATGGGACAGGAGGTGGATTATGAGAAAGATTTCGATGCCTTCCAGAAAGCTCAGCAAGAAGAATTTAATGAATTCAAGAATAAGGCAGATGCAGAGTTCGAAACTTTCCTGAGAGAATCCTGGGCGAAGTTTGAGGCGTTTGATCCGTTGGAACCTCCGGTTAGGCCGGAACCTGTGAAACAACCGGTGTTTGATGGAAAGAAACCTCAGGCTCCGGTGGCTATTAAGCCCGCCTCACCTAAAATTCCGGACATGGAAAAACCTACCATTGCGGGCCGTCCTGTAGACGTGAAGAAGCCGGAACTGCCCGTAATGACAGATAAACCTGCTCCGGGGGTATATGTTCCCGGACATCCCTATCTTCCCGTAAAAATAGACATGCCGAAAGTGCCTGTTACTGAAAGACCGGTTCAACGGAGTTCTGTGAATTTTTATGGTACACCGATGAAGGTCGCTACCGATGCAATAGAAAATTTGGCACTTGCAGGCAACCGCGAAGGAGACGTGGCGGATGCATGGAGTAAGTTGTGCAAGGCGGATCATGAGCAACTGATCAAGGATTGCATGACCTTGCGTGAAGAAAAGAATATGAGCGACTGGGAGTATTTGTTGTTTACCCAAAAGATCGGAGAACAGCTTTACGGTGAGCAACAGAAAGATGACATTGCTTTTCTGCAAATGTTTATTTTGAATAAGTCGGGTTACAAAGTACGTCTTTCTAAAATCAATGGGAAGCTAAAACTGATGGTGGCTCCTGCTGGTGCATTGTACGGCATACCTTATATAATGTTGGAAGGAACGAAGTATTATGTTTTTAATGCTGAAAAGCAGAATGGGGGGATGGGAGTATATACTTATAAACAAGATTTCGCCAATGCTAAAAACTACATCTCGTTAGCTATTAATGCGGCTCCTAAATTTGATATGGCGGAATATCAAGAAACTGTTTCTCCTACCTCCGGGTCTGTAAAAGTAGAGACGGTGGTCAATCGAAATCTGATGGAGTTTTATAAAAACTATCCCCAATGTGATGTTTCAGTGTACTATCATACGCCAATGAGTGAGGAGCTGAAAGCAACCTTGTACCCTCCTTTGAAAGAGGCAATCAAAGGAAAGTCGCAACGTGAAGCGGCTAATCTCTTGATCGAATTTGTTCAGACGGGTTTTGAGTACCAAACGGATGGTGATCAGTTTGGTTACGAGAAGCCATTCTTTCTGGATGAGAACTTCTTTTATCCCGCTTGCGATTGCGAAGACCGGGCTATTCTGTATGCTACTTTAGTAAAGGATTTGTTAGGATTGGATGCCATTTTGCTGGATTATCCGAACCATATTGCTTCAGCGGTTCGCTTTACTGAAGAGATTCCAGGTGACTATATCATATTGGATGACGGGACGAAGTATCTTATTTGCGACCCTACCTATATCGGTGCCACCATCGGAATGTGTATGGAGCAATTTAAGGATGTGGCTCCACAGGTAATCTATTAGTGTTAAATATTATAATAATTGTATATTCGGGGCATATTTATGCCCCGTTTTGCAATGTAGATGTTACAATATTGTGTACTTTTGCAACGTGAATGACACGTTACTACCAGACTATACATATATTTTAAAATATTTATGCTCAATTTAATTAACTCTATCGTTGCGCGTGCGAAAGCGGATCGCCAACGCATTGTTCTGCCCGAAGGAACGGAAGAACGTACCCTGAAAGCTGCCAATCAGATATTGACAGATGAAGTTGCAGACCTTATTCTTATAGGAAATCCGAAGGAAATTGAAGAAGCTGCCGCCAAATGGGGATTGGGAAATATCAGTAAAGCTACCATCATCGATCCGGAAAACCATCCGAAGATGGAAGAATATGCACAGCTTTTATGTGAGTTGCGTAAGAAGAAGGGTATGACTATCGAAGAGGCTCGTAAATTGGTGCGTAATCCTTTGTATTTGGGGTGCCTTATCATTAAGAACAATGATGCTGACGGGCAGTTGGCGGGTGCGCGTAATACTACAGGAGATGTGTTGCGTCCTGCACTCCAAATCATTAAAACGACTCCGGGCATTACTACAGTTTCCGGTGCGATGCTATTGCTGACGCATGCTCCCGAATACGGAAAGAATGGCATTCTCGTTATGGGGGATGTTGCCGTAACTCCTGTGCCTGATGCTGAACAATTGGCTCAGATAGCCGTGTGTACGGCTCGTACGGCTCAGGCTGTTGCAGGAATAGAAGAACCGAAGGTTGCTTTATTAAGCTTCTCAACCAAAGGTTCGGCTAAGCACGAAGTTGTGGATAAAGTGGTTGAAGCATTGAAGATTGCCAAGGAGTTGGATCCTACACTGGCTATCGATGGCGAGTTGCAGGCTGATGCAGCATTGGTTCCTGAAGTCGGTGCGAGCAAAGCTCCGGGGTCTCCCATCGCAGGTCAGGCGAATGTGTTGATTGTTCCGAGTTTGGAAGTCGGTAATATTTCTTATAAACTGGTTCAGCGTTTGGGACATGCCGATGCTGTTGGACCGATTCTACAAGGCATAGCCCGTCCGGTAAACGATCTTTCACGCGGTTGTTCCATTGAAGATGTTTACAGAATGATTGCTATTACTGCCAATCAAGCTATTGCGGCTAAAAAGTTGAAATAACCTATAATTCGATATAGAAATGAAGATATTAGTATTGAACTGTGGAAGTTCGTCAATCAAATACAAACTGTTCGATATGGACAGTAAAGAGGTAATTGCACAAGGTGGTATCGAAAAAATCGGCCTGAAAGGTTCCTTTTTGAAGCTGACTCTACCGAACGGTGAAAAGAAGATCATTGAAAAGGACATTCCCGAGCATACCGCAGGCGTGGAACTCATCCTTAAGACATTGGTAGACCCGCAATACGGTGCCATCAAATCATTGAACGAGATAAATGCCGTCGGACACCGTATGGTACATGGCGGTGAACGTTTCAGCAAATCTGTATTACTGAATAAGGAAGTGCTTGAAGCTTTTGCTGCTTGTAACGATCTGGCTCCGCTTCACAATCCTGCAAACCTGAAAGGTGTAAATGCTATTTCGGCTATTCTGCCGGATATCCCGCAGGTAGGTGTGTTTGATACGGCTTTCCATCAGACAATGCCGGATTATGCATACCTTTATGCCGTTCCTTACGACCTGTATGAAAAATACGGTGTGCGTCGTTATGGCTTCCACGGAACTTCCCACCGTTACGTCTCACAGCGTGTATGTGAATTTCTGGGCATCAAACCGGAAGGGCTGAAGTTGATCACTTGCCATATTGGTAATGGTGGCTCTATCACTGCCATAAAAGATGGTAAGAGCATCGACACGACCATGGGCTTGACACCGTTGGAAGGTTTGATGATGGGTACTCGTAGCGGTGACATCGATCCGGGTGCCGTTACTTTCATCATGGATAAGGAAGGCTTGAATACCACTGGGGTGTCCAACTTGCTAAATAAGAAGAGTGGAGTATTAGGCGTTTCGGGTGTGTCCAGCGATATGCGCGAATTGGAAGCAGCTGTTGCCGCTGGTAATCCCAAAGCTATTCTCGCAGAGAAAATGTATTTCTATCGCATTAAGAAATACATTGGTGCATACGCTGCTGCATTAGGAGGAGTTGATGTGATTCTCTTTACCGGTGGCGTAGGTGAGAACCAAGCATCTTGTCGTGCGGGGGTATGCGAAGGCCTTGAATTCATGGGAATAAAGATTGATCCGGAAAGAAATAAAGTTCGTGGAGAAGAAGCCATTATCTCAACGGATGATTCCAAGGTGAAGGTAGTTGTTATCCCTACAGATGAAGAGTTGCTGATTGCATCCGATACAATGGATATTGTAAGTAAATAGTCGTAAACAAGAAATATTTTATAGGACGGGACATCCTTTGCGGGGGTGTCCCGTCCTGTTATTAAAATAATCACTTATCTTTGCCTGTAGAATAGAAAAATAGAAAAATATGAGATATTCCGTCATAATTCCTGTCTATAATCGTCCGGATGAAGTGGATGAACTGTTGCAAAGCCTTATGTCTCAGCATTTCAAAGACTTTGAGGTGATCGTCGTGGAAGATGGTTCTTCGGTTCCTTGCCGAGAGGTGGTTGATAAATACAAGAATTGTCTGGATATAAAATACTTTCAGAAGCCTAATTCCGGTCCGGGACAAACGAGGAATTATGGTGCGGAGAGAAGTCAGGGAGAGTATCTCATTATTTTGGATTCGGATTGTATTTTGCCGGAAGGATATCTGGACTCGGTTGAAAATGAATTAAAAGATTCCTCAGCCGATGCGTTCGGGGGGCCTGACAGGGCGCATGATTCTTTTACCGATATCCAGAAGGCTATCAATTATTCTATGACTTCTTTTTTTACTACCGGTGGCATCCGGGGTGGAAAAAAGAAGATGGATAAGTTTTATCCCCGCAGCTTTAATATGGGCGTAGAGCGCGAAGTGTATCACGTTTTAGGGGGATTCTCTAAAATGCGTTTCGGAGAGGATATCGATTTCAGTATCCGTATTTTCAAAGGGGGCTATCGTTGCCGTCTATTTCCCGGAGCGTGGGTTTATCACAAACGGCGTACGGATCTTAAGAAATTCTTTAAACAAGTACATAATTCGGGGATAGCCCGTATTAATCTGTATAAGAAATATCCGGAATCATTAAAAATAGTACATCTGCTTCCAGCCATCTTCACATTAGGAGTTGTCCTGCTTTTAATCGGGAGCTTTTTCTGCCTGTATAGTCTGATTCCGATCGTTCTGTATGCTCTGTTGGTCTGTATTGATTCTACATGTAGGAATCATAGTCTGCGGATCGGCATCTATTCTGTCGCTGCTTCATTTATACAACTTATCGGTTATGGAACGGGCTTCTGGAGAGCTTGGTGGGAACGTTGTATCTTGAAACGCGGTGAGTTTGGAGCTTTCCAAAGGACTTTTTATAAATAACAGATTTTTATCAATAGTAGAAACCTCTTATTCAGGAGGAGGCAATCGGTTCTTATGGTCGGTGCAACTATACCTTATAATATAATAAACATGGAAGACAGGCAGAAACTTAATATTAACCAATGGGCGGAGGAAGACAGACCACGTGAGAAAATGATGAGTAAAGGAGCGGATGCTTTAAGTGATGCGGAGTTACTGGCTATATTGATTGGATCGGGAAATACGGAAGAAACAGCCGTGGAGCTAATGCGCCGAATGCTTAAAGACTGCCATAACGACCTTAACGAACTGGCTCGATGGGAACTTCCTGATTATGCTCGTTTTAAGGGATTGGGTCCAGCTAAAAGCGTCACTATTATGGCTGCTTTGGAATTGGGAAAGCGTCGTAAGCTCCAGCAAGCAATGGAACGGTCTGCCGTCACTTGTTCCAAGGATATTTATGAATTGTTCCATCCTTTGATGTGCGATCTTCCTTTGGAAGAATTTTGGGTGTTATTGCTCAATCAGGCAAATAAGGTGATTGATAAAGTGTGTGTCAGCACAGGCGGGATTGCCGGGACATTTGTGGATGTACGTACCCTTCTTAGGGAAGCCATATTGAAACGTGCGACTCGAATGGCTGTCGTTCATAATCATCCATCGGGCAGTAATCGCCCCAGCCAGGAAGATAAGGCGCTGACCAAACAGATTCAGGATGCAGCTCATACGATGAACATTCATTTGATCGATCATGTTATAATCTGTGATGGTAAGTTCTACAGTTTTGCTGACGAAGGACTTGTCTGAATGATTTTATTCTTATATTTGCAAAAATAAATACTCACTTTTATGACTAAGTTTGAAATAGAAGAGAAAATAGTAGATATGCTCAAGACTGTGTACGATCCGGAGATACCGGTGAACATATACGATCTGGGACTTATCTATAAGATTGATGTTTCCGATACTTTTGAAGTATCCATAGATATGACGTTGACGGCTCCTAACTGTCCAGCGGCCGATTTTATCATGGAAGATGTCCGGCAAAGGGTAGAGTCGGTAGAAGGAGTCACTTCTTCCACTATCAATCTGGTCTTTGAGCCGGAATGGGACAAAGACATGATGAGCGAGGAAGCTAAATTGGAACTGGGATTCCTGTGAGAAAAGAAACATTCCGTTTGATATTTTGTAATTACTAATTCATAATTGAAATGAAAAACATCTATTTCCTTTCCGATGCCCATCTAGGCTCACGTGCTATTGAACATGGGCGTACTCAGGAACGAAGACTGGTGAATTTTCTCGATAGTATTAAGCACAAAGCTGCCGCTGTCTATTTGTTGGGCGATATGTTTGATTTTTGGTATGAATTTAAGTTCGTAGTGCCCAAGGGCTTTACCCGCTTCCTTGGAAAGCTTTCGGAATTGACAGATATGGGAGTGGAGGTGCATTTCTTTACCGGGAACCATGATATATGGTGTGGCGATTACTTAACAAAGGAATGTGGGGTTATCATTCACCGTAAGCCATTGACTACCGAAATATACGGGAAAGAGTTCTATCTGGCACATGGTGATGGATTGGGAGACCCCGATAAGAAGTTCAAGTTTTTGCGTGGCATGTTTCACAGTAAGACTTTGCAGACGCTTTTCTCTAATCTTCATCCCCGGTGGAGTGTTGATCTTGGTTTGACATGGGCAAAGCACAGCCGTATGAAACGTGCCGATGGTAAAGAACCGGATTACATGGGTGAAAATAAGGAATATCTTGTTCTCTATACAAAAGAGTATCTGAAGAATCACCCGAACATCAATTTCTTTATTTATGGGCACCGTCATATTGAACTTGACCTAATGTTAAGTGCGACGGCCCGTGTCTTGATTCTCGGAGATTGGATTAACTTCTTCTCTTATGCCGTTTTCGATGGCGAAAACCTGTTTCTTGAGGAATATGTGGAAGGGGAAACGAAATTGTGACCGGATTGCGAAAGAAGAAATATAGAAGAGATAGGTGATATTAATATATGTAATGCCCCGTAAGAATATATCTTACGGGGCATTACATATATTGGCATATTTTTTACAAATAAGCCCGACTGGAGAAAACTAATAATGAAGGTCACCATATATGAAAACAGGATTCAGGTATAAAATCTGAATCCTGAAGTTTTCCATTTACAATAAAATAAGGAACAGTGCCATGCAAAAGGTGGACAATGCCAACTCGTGGGCAGTACTGAGGAAAATAGCTTCTTCCCCCTTGATTCTTAATTCTTCCTTCTTTTAGTATTTTCCCGCTTTTGCAATTCGTTTCGGGATTTCGATATTGTCTATTTTCTCTCCGAACAAATGAGCGCCGGCTCCGATGGCAAATACCGGAACATATCCTGCCGAATGGCTACCGCTTGCCCAGCTGATCATGGCGATCTCGTCCATTACCTCTTTAGCGCGTGCTGCCATTGGTTCGCTTTTGGAGTATAAACTTTCTTCAAACACCACTTTGTTATGAACAAAAGATTTTTCGAACTCGTCGCGAAGCTTCTTTTCCTGTTCCCAAGAGATGGGTACTTCTCTCCAGAATCCCATCTTGTCAGCTAACAGAGCTTTCATTTCTTCCCAAGTGACCTTGTTGTTTTTGGCTTTTCTCAATTGGCTGATCTGTGTTGAAAGTTCATCGGCTGATTGTTTTTGGTATTGGAGTGCTTTCAGGTTTAAAGCATATTCTCCTGTACCCAGCGCGATGCCACCGGTTTCATGATCGGCTGTTACTACGATCAGAGTTTCTTTCGGGTGCTTCTTATAGAACTCATAAGCGACTTTAATGGCTGCGTCCATATCCATCACTTCATTGAACACTGTAGCCGCATCATTTGCATGGCATGCCCAATCTATTTTACCTCCTTCTACCATTAGGAAGAAACCCTTGTTTTTCTCTTTCATCAGGAAGTCGATGGCACTTTCTGTGATTTGGGCTAAAGTCAGGTCATTTTCCTGACGGTCGATTGCATACGGCAGTGACCCTGTGTTTGCACCTTCTTCCTGAATCAGAATCATTTTCTTCGCGTTCGGAGCTTTGGCTTTATAGTCATTGTATCCACGTGCCAATGTGTATCCTGCTTCTTCGAACATGGGGAAAATGCTGGGGGCTTCTTTCTTGTCGGCTGTTGTAGTCGGTTTTAGGAATCCGGACCCTGCATAGAAGTCAAAACCGGCTTTGGGTAAGTCGGTAGCAATCTCATAATACATGCTTCGATTGGGCTGATGAGCATAGAAGGCGGCAGGTGTGGCGTGGTCTACACTTACGCTAGTAGCGATGCCCACTCTTTTTCCGGCCTTTTTCGCTTTCTCTGCTACGGTTTCGATAGGTTCTTTCTGATCATTCATACCTATGGCACCATTGTATGTTTTAATACCTGTCGATAAGGCGGTACCTGCAGCCGATGAGTCAGTAACCGAATTAGTGGCAGAGAAGGTGCTTGCCATAGTGCCTACCGGAAACTGTGTAAACAGGAGTGGTTCCACTCCGATCCGTCCGTTTTGCAATTCTGCACGGAACATTTCCGTACCGTTCACCTGGTTTACCCCCATACCGTCTCCGATAAAATAGAAAACATACTTTGCTTGCCCATGTGCTACGATGGAAATCAAGACAAAGCATAATACATACATTAATCTTTTCATGCGAATATTACTTATATAATTGAAACTTTAAATATATCGATGGAGCAAATGTACATAAAAAAGATAGGAGAAGAAAGAATTTGTGATTTTAATCGGTCTTGCATTTCTGTTTCCGGCATAGGGATATAAAAGAAAAAGGCCGATATCTACGGATAGATACCAGCCTTTTGAGACTTATAATAATCGAGATGTTATGCTTTACACGTCCTACGTAAGAACCGTCGCGTGTGTCGATTTCAATGGTTTCACCTTCATTGATAAACAAAGGAACACGTACCGTAGCACCCGATTCCACTGTTGCAGGTTTCAATGTATTGGTTGCCGTATCGCCTTTCATGCCCGGTTCGGTATAAGTAACTTTCATTTGTACTTTTACAGGCATATCGGCATAAAGTACAGTTTCGGTAGAAGCATCGGATACTACTTCAAGAACAGCACCTTCGAGCAAGAAGTCAACGCCATTGATAAGGTCGTGTGCTATCGGATGCTGGTCGAAAGTTTCTTGATTCATGAAGATGTAGTCTTCTCCTTCTTTATACAGAAATTGGTAAGGACGACGTTCTACACGTACATCTTCCAGTTTTTCACCGATGTTGAAACGGCGTTCGAGGACATAGCCACTTACTACATCTTTAAGTTTTGTACGCATGAAAGTGTTACCTTTTCCTGGTTTTACATGAAGAAATTCGACACAGAAATACAGTTTTCCGTCCATACGGATGCAGGTTCCGTTCTTGATGTCTTGAGCGTTAATCATAACTTGATATACTTTATTATTTTAATGTTATTGAGTAAATTCTGAGATTTCCGGCTGCAAAAGTAATCTAAATCAGCAAAAAACACAAAATCTTTTGACTAAAAATGAGTTATCTCTTGGTTTATTTGAAAAAAGTATC